>Ga0209508_1000722_pt1 | contig 30636 bp, 32 predicted proteins | sample AD_UKC129_MetaG_FD_184427 | JGI IMG/M metagenome (GOLD analysis project Ga0209508, IMG submission 184427) | Active sludge microbial communities of municipal wastewater-treating anaerobic digesters from Canada - AD_UKC129_MetaG (SPAdes) (version 2) | ecosystem: Engineered > Bioreactor > Anaerobic... | reverse complement strand
TCCCAGAAATACGGAAGAACCCCCAGGCGCAGAGTTTCCCCTTTTTTCGTCTCAAAACTCATCACCCCTATCTGGGTCAGGAAATAAACATTGGATAAAGGCGAGAACATATTCAGGCTGGCTTCCAGGTCATTCCAGTCGTGATTCCCTGTTACAACTATAACCTTCCTCTCAGATTCTCCCAGTTTCTGCAGTATCCTGGTGGCTCTTTGAAGATTCTCTCCCTTGGGGGTCCTGTGATCGAACAAGTCTCCAGCTATAAGAATTACGTCTATATCTTCTTCCTCGACGGTTTTTACTATAAAATCAATAGACCTGAATACCTCCTCGCTCCTGTCGATCCCCCATCTATTTATACCTATGTGCCAGTCACCTGTATGAAGTATTCTCATCTCTTTTAGATAGGGGTGGCTTGATCCACCCCTACCAGATTACAGTTTTTCTATCTCAAATACAACCCATGCATTGTCAGGACAGGCAACATCTACTGTATCCTTCTTAACCAGCCTGTGTCCTGAATCTTCATAAGATTTCGTATGTCTGAGGGCATGGATAAACGGATAGAGAGAGTAATATGCCCAGCCACAGAGACCATCCGGGGTGAGATAACCGCATTCAAACGTATCACCAGGTTTATGTCCTGCATAGCATGGACCACCATCTTTGGTGGACTTCACAGTAATTCTGAACTTTACATCATCCTCTAACATAAAACACCTCCATAGAATAACCTTATAATCTTACCTCTTTCCCTGTTCTTGCAGATTCATATATTGCATCTATAATCTGCATATCTATAACCCCTTCTTCACCTTTAGGAATAGGGGAAGTACCATCCTTTATACATTGAACAAAGTGTTTCAACTCTTCAAGATAAGAATTGACCTTTTCTATCCTTGGTACAATCTCCACATATTTTCCCGCCATCTCTGTAAATATCTTTGTGGGCATCATCTCTGCACCACCCTTATCTCCAAAGAGAGTGCAGTAGGTTGTATCTCTTTCTATATTACTTGCCCAGCTCATCTCCACAAATATTGTAGCCCCATTTTCAAGTCCAATAATAGCACAACCCAGATCTTCCACATCAAACTTTCCTCCAGGTTCAGGTATACCCCAGTTCCCCTTACGCTTATTCAGTGGACCAAACTTGGCATAAGTATAACCCTTTACAGAGACAGGTTTAGGATGATTCATAAACCACATAGCCAGGTCCAGGAAATGAGGAGCAAGATCGATCAGTGGACCTCCACCAGACTTATCCTTATTGGTGAACCAGCCTCCCATACCGGGAATACCGGATAGTCTGAGTATCCCTACCTTTGCATAGTATATATTCCCAAGATAGCCCTGATTTATAAATTCCTTTATAGTCTTCGCCTCATCAGAAAATCTCCAACATAAAGCGACCATAAGTATCTTATTATTAGCCCTGGCGGCATCAACCATCTTCTGCGCTTCCTTTGCATTTATAGCCATAGGCTTTTCACAGATCACATTTACCCCGGCATTTAAAGCATCTACAGTCATAGGAGAGTGGAGATAATTTGGGACACATACACTGACAGCATCGAGTTTTTCTTTCTCAAGCATCTCTCTGTAATCTGTATAGTACTTCGGGATACCAAAACTCTCTGCAGCCTGCCTTGCCCTATCCTCTATTATATCAACCACTGCAGATACCCTTACATCCGGGATTGAAGTATAAGCCTGCAAATGAATCTTGCCTATACTTCCCGCACCTATTACTCCTACATTTATCTTTTCCATATTCATCCCTCCTATAAATCTGCCCAGGCTTCTATCAGGGCTCTTTTGGCATTGGCTATCACCGCTTTAGGATTCTCCCCAGGTAATGGTTTTACCTCGAAACTTACTATTGGCTTCTCATCGGCATCAAAGAATCCAACATCAAATAGAGCTCTCAGAAAATCTCTTATCTCCTTTACGCCATTCTCTCCGCCTTTTATACCAAATCTCGGATGTTGATCCCCATAACCTGGATGAGATTTATCCCTCATAATACAGTTTCCAAGATGGATATGAGTCACATAACCAGCGGTGGTATAGACAGCGTCTCTTATAGATTCGTACTGGATAGGAAAATGACTCAAATCTATTAAGAGTCCAAAATTATCCTTCTGTTCTTTCTTAATACGTTGAGCTATCTCTCTTGCCACAATAGATGGTCCTACCAAACTGCTCTTTTCTATATCTACATCGAATACTTCCAGTTCCACCCTCAGATTACCATGGACCTTCGCATAATCACAGAGTTCACATATAGACTTTACCAGGGCGTCTTTAGCAAGCTCTCTCTTTTCTGGACCAGGGTCCTTTCCAGCCAAGAAAGCCACTCCAACCGCCCCCATATATTCGGCTTCCTCGATAGCGGACTTCAGCTCATCCAAAGCCCTCTTTCTGGTAGCCTCATCTGTACTTGATATGTCCAATTTCTGGGTAAGGAGTCTGGGCTGAGCCCCATAAGCTACGGTCATTCCACTTGTCTCAAGAAGCTTTTTAGCCTCTTCTCTTACCTTATCATCCTTTATCCAGGAGATCTCAACAGCAGAGAAGAATTCGTCGTTCACTATCTCTTCCAGTGTTTCCAGTATAGGACCTTCTCCCTTCATCGTTTGGGGGAAAGCCATAAAATGTATTATCCCCGTCTTAAAATATTTCTGCCATAACTCCATAAGATACACCTCCTATTAATAATAACTGGATACTCTTCCCTCTAAAACATTTATGGCATACTCAGCACTGCTTACAAGTTCACTCTGAGGATACTTATCCATCAATTTCTTATATTCCTGCACCGCCTTCTCCTTCTCATCCATATGCTCATAACACTGGGCTATATCAAACTGTGCATCATCCGCCCATTCACTCTTCGGATTCTCCTCAATAAACCTGTTCAACTCTTCTATAGCCTTTTCCAATTCTCCGTCTATAAAAAGTTGTCTTGCCTGTTCATACTCTATCTGGTCGGGAGACTTTTTCTCCCCCTCTTCCCCTGTCTTTTCAGCTGTCTGAGTCACACTGGTCTCCCCCTGGGGTGGAGTCAGAGATTGCTGTTTTGGTGGATTCTTTATCTGAGTAATCCATAATACAAGAGCAATAGCTAAAAGAATAACAACTGTGATTACAAATCTACCAGTTCTACCTGACACAGTGAGGCACCTCCTATTCCTTAGATACTACAGTAAGTTCTGGTATACATATATAAGGAGTGTATAGACTTCCTTCTATCCACTCTCTCTCGCTACTTAAAGCAAGGATATTAGCCAGTGCATTGTAAGCATTTCCTGCAACCATAGAGTCTTTTACCCTGCCTGTAACTTCTCCTTTTCTATAGAGAAAACCGAGATGCACATTTACGGAGAATTCTCCACTCAATACATTCCCCTGCCCTACCCCCATCATCTGGTCCACCACCAGGACTTCATCCAGAGAAGAGATGATATCCTTTATACTGGAATTACCAGGATTTATTATGAGATTGGTAAGACCCGGGAAAGGTTGACTCAACCCGTTCCTGAAGCCATGCCCATTTGGTTCTCTATTTAAGAGAGAAGCGGTATGCAGGTCAAAATAGAAATTTTTAACAACCCCGGACTCTATCAATGGCAATATTCTGGTCGGTAATCCTTCATCATCGAAAGATGTCCCTGATAAGCCATCAAAATCAAATGGATCATCTATAAAAGTAAACTTCTCATCGAAGATTTTCTTATCCAGTTTATCCTGAAGAGGTGAAGCACCCATCAGTATGGTCTTTCCACTTAAAGCAGATATGATCGGAAGTAAAAGCACATAAACAGCCTTGGGGGTAAAGATCACCGGGATTTGAGTCCTGGATGGCTTAACTATCTCTTTACTGGCTTCTAAAGCAGTGAATACTTTAGAAAGGAGCTTTTCTTTATCCAGCTTATCAAGCTCTTTCACTGCATCTCCTTCATATATATCCAGCATATCCGTTCCTTCTATCCTGTTTACATGCACCCCCAACCCCAGGGAAGCCCTTCTTCTCAGGCACTCTACACCTTCAGTATTCCTTATTAAAGTCTCACCCTTATCCTTACTGATTTCAACGTTACATATAACCTCAGGGTAAGACTTGAGAATACTCTCTATCATTACTTTACCTAATTCTGTCAGATCTTCAACAGAAAGCTTATCTATCGCCTCATTGTAGGATTCTTCCTGTACCTTTAACCCTGACGGAAGTTTCAATCCTGTATCTATATTAGCCGTGGCAATCGCCTTTTCTAGCAGCCAATCAGCCTCGTATACTCCATATTGACTGGCATAACCTATCTTATTGTCCACTATGACCCTCAAGCCAGCCCCGGAGCTTTCGCTAGACTCTATAGACTTCAACCTGTTAGCCTCAAAAGTCACCGATGTGGAGATACCTTTTCTGAAAAATACATCCCCCCCAATAAACTTTTCTTTAAGTTTCCTGATAATCTCTTCCATATTATCTCCCCCCTATGACGACATTTCTTATTCTGATATGAGGACTTCCAGTAGCAACAGGTAGAGGGGACTGACCTCCCTTTCCACAGCCTCCACCCTGGCTGAACTGAAGGTCATTTCCTATAGCTTCAACATTCTGAAGTGTTGTAAATACATTTCCAGTCAAAACGACATCTCTTACCATATCACCAATCTTACCATTTTCAATCATATAACCTTCCTGTGCACTGAAGGTAAACATCTCCATAGATGTCTGTCCTCCATAAGCCCCAACGGCATATATACCGTGTTTTATATCTGATATAAGCTCATCAAAAGATGAGCTTCCAGGTACTATAAATGTATTACTCATCCTTACTATAGGCTGGAACCTGTAGTTTATCGAGCGGGCATTACCTGTAACCGGTTCCCCCATCTTTCTGGCAGTCTCTCTGGAGTGTAATCTCCCTGAGAGGATACCTTCCCTGATCAGATATGTCTTTCTGCTCAGAATCCCCTCGTCATCATATCTGTAAGAGCCTCTCAAATTTGGATATGTCGGGTCATCCACCACATTTAAAAAGTCTGGTCCAAATCTCTTCCCTATCAACATAAGCTCTTTAAGTCTTTCATTCTCATAGACATGGTCTGCCTCGCTTAGATGACCAAAAGCTTCATGGATAAAAACTCCAGCCAATCTTGGATCCAGGATAACAGTATACTGTCCACCCTTAACCACCGGCGCAGATAACAGTCTTACCGCCATCTCAGCGGTATCTCTGGCTTTATCATGGAGATTTTCCATTATCTGAAAACCCTCTATACTTCCTGTAGAATAATGATACTGTTCTATAAGGTCTTCCTCCCTTGCCAGGGCTATAAGTACACTTGATATATCTCCCTTTTCCTGAACTATATCTGTACCCTCTGTGTTAATAAAATATCTCTTATTGAATCGGTCTCCATACCTGACCACAGTACTTTGAATCTTTGGACTGAAATTAAGCATAATATCGTTATATTCACTCAAAAGTCTTTTCTTTTCTTCGATCGGAATATCCCTGAAGTCTCGTCCCATAGGAAATACAACCCTATCCACAACCGGGTCAGAATACTCTATTTCAATATCTTCTCCAATAATAAGATTACTGGCATCATAGGCCTCCTCAAAGTAATCCGTAATAGCTTCAGTATTTATATCATTAAAAGAGATGAAGCCCCAGCCGCATCTACCAAGAATTCTTATATTTCCACCTACAGATTTAGATACAGAGAGCTCCTCCAGTTCTTTTCCCCTAAAACCTATATTTGTTACCTCAGATTCTTCCAGTCTCAGCTCACCATACCTTATCCTCTTCTCCTTAGCCAGTTTAAGAAATATTTCCTTTATTTCTTCCACGTATCCCTCCTTATCTAGGCTGTTATTAATTAAGTTTATCATAATCCCTTCAAATAAGCTACAGTAACCCCCCATCCACCTTCGTTATACTCTCCCAGTCGAAATGACTCCACCATAGGATGCTCTTTAAGAAAGTTAGTCACCGCTCTTCTGAGAACCCCTTCCCCCTTACCATGTATTATATAAATAGGAGATACCCCTGCCAGTAACGCATCATCCAGATATTTGGATAGCGTATCCAGAGCCTCTTCAACTGTGAGCTTCCTCAGAGTAATTCTATTAGAGACTGTCCTGGATTTATCCACCTTTATCTTGAGAGCCCCATCACTCTGAGGCTGTTCTTTCTCAACCATTACTGATGTATAGAGGTCATCTTTAGAAACATCTACCTTAAGCTTTCCTATAAGAACGGTGACCTTGCTTTCATTTATATCTATTATCTCACCATTCTGCTTTAGAGAAGGGACATACACAGTCATCCCTGTTCTGGGAGTGGTTATTCTGTCACCCTGAATTTCAGGTTCTTCCGGAACTGGCTCAAGGCTCTTTATCTCATCCTTTATAGATGTTATTTCTCTTCTACTGGATGAACTCTTTGCCCTGTCATATAACTCATCCAGACGAATCTTTGTCTGAACCACCAGCTCTCTTGCTTCCTCTTTTGACCTTCTCAGTATCATCTTCTGCTGTGCAGATAACTCATCGAGCAATTTTTCATACCTCTCTTTAAGTTCTTCATAATAGCTTCTTTCTCTCTTAGCTCCTTCCAGTTCTGAACGAAGTTCTAGCTCCAGCTGATGAACCTGGTCCAGTAACCTAGTCAGGCTGAGTTCATCGGTCGATAGAAGTTTCTCTGCTCTCCTTATAATAGACTCATTCAGTCCCAGTTTTCTTGCAATAACAAATGCATTACTTACACCAGGTCTCCCTATACGAAGTTTATATGTGGGTAAAAATGTCTGAGGATCAAACTCCATCGCCCCATTCATCACTCTATCCTGCTTACTCGCCCATATCTTTAGTTCATCGTAGTGACTGGCAACTATTACCCTTGCCCCATTATCTCTCAATGCCTCTAATATACTTATAGCCAGAGCAGAACCCTCTCTAGGACTTGTCCCTGTAACAGGTTCGTCTATCAAGACCATAGTATTTCTATCTGCATATCTTATAAATGGAATAAGATGTGTAAGATGGGCAGAAAAGCTGCTCAAATCCTGAGCGATATTCTGTTCATCCCCTATCTCTACAAAGACATTTTTAAATATCCCCATCTCTGCCAGATCTACCGGAAGCTGTAATCCTGCCTGTGCCATCATAATTAACAACCCCACCGTCTTCAGTGTAACCGTCTTACCACCGGTATTGGGACCACTTATAACCAGGACATCAAAACTCTCACCAACCTCAACATCTACAGGCACAGCCCTATTCCCCAGTATGGGATGTCTGGCAGATTTAAATCTCACCATTGGCTTATCAATCCATACAGGGGCTATACAGTTCCAGCTAAGGGACAACCTTGCCTTGGCTATTATAAAGTCGATCCTAGAGATAGCATCCCTAGCTGAGATCAACTCTTCACCAGAGGAAGAGACCCTCAAAGAGAGCTCTCCGAGAATTCTCTGTATCTCATACTCTTCTTCTTTTTTCAATTCCTGGAGGTTGTTATTCATATCAACCATCTCATATGGTTCAACAAAGAGGGTACTGCCACTTTGAGAGACATCATGAACAATGCTCTTTATAGCCCTCTTCTGCGAAGACTTTATCGGAATAACATACCTTCCATTCCTTATAGTTATATATGATTCCTGTACAAAATCTCTCCATTCCCTGCCTATGTGAGATTCAAGATAGGACCTCACAGACTCTTCCAGTCTGGCTATTCCCCTTCTTATACCAGCAAGTTTAGGAGACGCATTGGGCTTTATATTACCGTCCTCATCGATAGCCCTTCTTATATCGTCCTCTAAAGAGGAGAGCTCGGGAATACTATCAGCCAGTTCTTTGAAAAGAGCACTCTTTCTGATATATCTCTTCACCGAAGGCAATCTGGATATAAATTCAGCTATATGTAACAACTCCTGTGGCTCAAGGATTACTCCCAGACTAGCCTTTTTAACCAGAGGAGATACGTCTATCAACCCTGAAAGACTCGGGGGAGGCTCGTAAGAGATCAATCTCTTAGCCTCCTCAGTCTCAGCAGAATTCCTCAGTATCCCCTCCTTCGAGGAGGAAGGACTCAGTCTGAGGGCAATATCCTTCCCCATAGGTGTCTCTGTTAAACTACTTAATTTTCCTAAAACAAAATCAAATTCACATAACCTTAAACTTCTCTCATCCATATTAATTATTTTAACATATTGGGATATAATTAAGTATCAAGGAGGAGAGATCTATGCCAGAGACTTTAATTATAAATTTTAACCCGGCGATTGATAGAACCGCGGTAGTTGATAGGTATAATCCCTACGGTGTAAATAAGGCTAAGGAATTGATAGTTCTCCCCGGTGGGAAAGGGGTAAATCTCGGAAGGGCTTTAAAGACATTGGGTTATACAGATTTCGTCTGCTCCGGTATAATAGGGGGAAATATAGGCAGGCTTTATAACGCCCTTCTGGATAGAGAAGGAATACCCAATGATTTCTTCTGGATAAGAGATGAAACGAGAATAGCATACGCAACCTATGAGGAATCTACAGGTGTGGGAGTAATAACTAACGAACAGGGACCTAATGTAACTGAAGAAGAGATAACAGGGTTCAATAATTTTATAATCACTAAATATACTACAGCCAATATTATAATCCTCTCAGGCGGGTCTCCACCAGGTGTTCCCCCGGAGGATATAAGGGCTCTAGTTAATATCTTTAAGAATAAAGATAAACAGATATTTATAGATACAAGTGGAGATATACTGAGACTCTGTGCAGATACAGGTCCATACTGCCTTAAGATAAATGAAGACGAACTTAAAGACGCCTTTGGTGTAGATTTAGAAGCGAAAGATGCTTTAAGAGAATTTTATTCATCTCTAGCAAGACTCGGCACAAAATGGCTCATTGTGACAAGAGGAGAAAATGGGGCTGTATTTATTGTTGATAATAAGGTACTCTCAGGGAAAAATAAAAGGATATACTCTCATTATGCTATTGGTTCTGGAGATGCCTTCCTGGCTGGAATCTTATATGGTAGTCTCAAAAGATTTTCTCCAGAAGAGATACTGACCCTGGCTATGTCCTGTGGATGTGCAAATACATTACACTTTGGAGCCTGCGTATTTGATAGAGAAGATTGCGAAAGGATAAAGAATGAGATAATTATTGAAGAGTCGTATCTTTAATTCACCGATTTTTTAGATACGATGGTTTTTATCTCCTCTTTTAAAGTGGAAATCTCATCTTTCAGTATCTTTACCTCTTTTTCTAACCTCTCTATCATCTCATATTCTATATCAGGAACATCTCCATGGGCTAACTGTTCTGCAGGGGTCAACCTCTGTCCGTTCCTCTTTACTATCTTGCCAGGAACACCAACAACGGTAGAGTTTGGAGGGATAGACCTTAAAACTACAGAACCTGCTCCTATCTTTACATTATCCCCTATCGTTATAGGTCCCAGGACCTTCGCTCCTGCTCCAACCACTATACAACTTCCCAGGGTGGGGTGTCTCTTACCCTTCTCTTTTCCAGTTCCTCCAAGAGTAACGCCCTGATACAGAAGAACATCATCCCCTATCTCTGCAGTCTCTCCTATAACCACTCCCATCCCGTGGTCTATAAAGAAACCTCTCCCTATCTTGGCAGCTGGATGAATCTCTATACCGGTTAATCTACGGGTGATAGATGAAACACAGTAAGCTATTGACTTAAGACCTATCTTCCAAAACCAGTGAGCTATTCTGTGTCCCACTATGGCATGAAAACCAGGGTAAAATAAGATCACCTGTATAGCATTCCTGGCAGCAGGGTCTTTTACAAAAACGGCTCTGAAGTCTGCCCTTATCGTATCAAACATATCCTCCTCCGATAAATGTCACTATTACAGTAAGATTTATTATATATTGAAAAAGAGGAAAAGTAAACTGAATCTACAGTTATGATATAATGAGTAAAAATCCAATAACGAGGTATTTTTAAAATTGTATAAAGAGGTTTTATATCTGGACCTGGGATTAAAAAGATACAGGGAAACCGAGATACTCCAGGAAGAGTTGGTTGAGAGAGTAATAGATGGGACGTCTCAAGAGTATATATTAACGGTAGAACATCCATCAGTAATTACTCTGGGCAGGAGCACAAAAGAAGACGAAGTATTTATAGAAGATATAGATAGAATTCTAGAGAAGGGGATAGAGATTTATAGAAGTAAAAGGGGTGGCAGTGCAACTCTTCATGAGCCAGGACAGCTTGTTGTATATCCTATATTAAAATTAGAAAAAAGAGATGTGCACGGATATGTAAGAGATCTGGAAGAGTTGATAATAGAGTTATTAAAGATATATAATATCAAAGCTATAAGAAGAGAAAAATATACAGGGGTATGGATTGATGATAAGAGGAAGATATGTTCTATAGGGATAGCTGTTAAGAAATGGGTAACTTATCATGGATTGGCACTAAATGTTTCCAATAGATTGGAGGATTTTAAACTCTTTCATCCCTGTGGATTAGAAGATGTTGAAATGGTCTCTATAGAGAGCGTCTTAGGAGAAAATGTGGATATGGACGAACTAAAGAGAAGATTATTACATATATTTAGTGTGATATTTGAAAGGAGAGTAGTTAACGATGCCAAAACCTGCCTGGCTTAGGAAAAGAATCGGTGTGGATACTATAAATGCATTGAAAGTTGAGCATATACTGAAAGAAGGTACTCTCCATACAGTATGCGAGTCTGCAATGTGCCCCAATATATCTGAATGTTTCAATCAGGGAACTGCCACATTCTTGATTCTTGGGGATGTGTGTACGAGGAACTGCAGGTTTTGTGCTATAAAGAAGGGAAAACCAGAGTCTGCAGACCCTGAAGAGCCAAAAAAGATAGCCAGAGCGGTGGAAAGCCTGGGATTAAAGTATGTTGTCATTACATCGGTAACAAGAGACGATCTGCCAAGAGGAGGTGCAGAAGAATTTAGAGACACAGTAATAGAGATAAAGAGGTCAAACAGAAACGTGAATGTAGAGGTCCTGACACCAGATTTTAGAGGGGACAAAGAGGCACTATTTGAAGCATTAAGTGCAGGTCCAGACGTTCTAAATCACAATATAGAGACAGTACCTTCTCTATACCCCACAGTAAGACCTATGGCTGACTTTGAGAGGTCACTTAATATACTCTACTGGGCTAAAGAGTATAACAACGATATAATTACCAAGTCAGGTATTATGGTGGGGTTGGGAGAGACAGATGAGGAGCTGTATAACACATTTAAAATGCTGGCAGACGTAGGCTGTGATATCCTCACCATAGGACAGTATCTTCAGCCAACCAGAGAGCATCTGGAGGTAAGAGAGTATGTCACGCCTGAGAAGTTCCAGGAACTTGAAAGATTGGCTTATAAATCAGGATTAAAATATGTAGTATCCGGAGTTTTTGTGAGAAGCTCCTATTTTGCTCACAAGGGCTACGAAAAAATCTTGGAGGTGAAAAATAGATGCACAGATTCCTAAGTTTAGTCCTTGCTGTAATTATCAGTATTTCAGTGTTTAGTTTTGTCTATGCTCAGGGGACAAAGCCTTTAGTACAGGTAAGTTTCAAGGTAATAATAACAGACCCGATCAAATATGACCTGGGTAAGCCCATCCCAGAGGTAGATATAGAGAAGCTCAATCTTACCTCTGAACAGGTAGATAAATTGACTAAGTTGAGAGAAAAACTGCAGGAGAGTGAGGTAAAGTATCAGAGAGACTTCGCAGATATCTGGAACAAAGAATTAAAACCGGCAACACAGAAAGAAGACCAGGAAGTTACAAAGAAAGCCAGAGAAAAATTGTTGAATGTGCTTAAGGAGCTTCAGAAGGCACGGATAAATTACTATTTTGAGATGCAGAAGGTATTAACAGAGGAACAGCTGAAACATTTCCCAATACTTTTTACCAGAGAACAGGTGGATAAATTTGAAAAGATCAGAGAAAGTTATGATGAGAACAGACTAAATCTGGATATAGCCAGATTGATAGAGGCGTACAAGGTGCAGGAACTCAGAAAAGGGAACGCTTCTACCAAAGATATAAACACAAGGGTAGCGCTTATAGTAGCTATAGATAATAAGAAGAAGGATGATTTAATAAATTACAGGGTCTCATTGAGAGAGGTCCTCACCAAAGAACAGAGAGAAATCCTGTTTGGGGAGAAGAAATAGGGATGGACAAGATAGACCTCTTATTGAAAGACCTCACAGAAACTCCAGGTATAAGCAGCTTTGAGGATAGAATAAAAGAGAGGATGAGATATTATCTCTCTTCTCTGGGAGAGATTACCTGCGACAAACTGGGAAGCATCCTCTGCGAAAAAAGAGGGGAGAGCAGTTATCCCAGAATAATGATAGCTGGTCATATGGATGAGATAGGTTTCATAGTAAAGTATGTTACTGATGAAGGCTTTCTCAAGTTTGCCCCGATAGGGAGCTGGTGGAGTCAGGTATTACCATCACAGAGAGTGATGGTGTACTCAAAGAATGGGGAATTTCCAGGTGTGGTAGGTTCTAAACCGCCACACCTGATGCTGCCCGATGAGAGAGAAAAGCCGGTAAAACTTGATGATCTATTCATAGATGTTGGAGCAAAAAACAGAGAAGAGGCAGAGAATGATTTTGGTATAAAACCAGGTTCGCCGGTGGTACCCTGGTCACCCTATCAGGTGATGGGCAAAGACGGAAAATTCCTGATGGGAAAAGCCTGGGATGACAGAATTGGCTGCGCAGTAATTATCAGAGTACTGGAAGACCTGAAAGGAGAAAGACATCCCAACACTGTTATTGGAGCAGGAACAGTTCAGGAAGAGGTCGGACTAAGAGGGGCTGAGACAAGTGTAAAGGTGGCCAAACCAGATATTGCATTTGTAGTAGAATCAGGCATAGCAGGGGATACCCCAAATGTAAAAAAAGATGAGTCGGATGTAAAGCTGGGAAAGGGACCCACTATCGGAATGATGGACAGCAGTATGTTACCAAATAGAAAGCTAGTAGAGTTTGTGGAGGAAACGGCGAGAGAACTGGGGATTCCATACCAGTACGAGTTTATGCTCAGAGGTGGAGAAGATGGGGGAAGAATCCATCTATATAATTCTGGTGTACCCACAGTAACAATTAATGTCCCGGCAAGATATATACATAGTCACACTGGAGTAATCCACAGGGATGACTTTGAGAATACTGTAAAATTACTGGAGAATCTGATTAAGAGACTGAATGCAGAAAAGGTGCTCAGATTCATATGAGTGTAAGGGTAAGGTTTGCTCCCAGTCCTACCGGATATTTACACATAGGAACAGCCAGAACAGCTCTCTTTAACTGGTTATTTGCTAGAAGAGAAAAGGGGGTTTTTATCCTCAGGATAGAGGATACTGATCTGGAAAGGTCAAAGAAGGAGTATGAAGATGCTATCATCTCAGATCTTGAATGGTTAGGGATAGATTGGGATGAATTTTACAGACAGAGTGAGAGGCTCTGGCTTTATAAAGAGATAGCGGATAACCTCTTATCTGATGGTAAGGCTTACGAGTGTTTCTGCACGAAAGAGGAGCTGGAGAAGAGGAGAGGACAGGGGTATGACAGACGCTGTCTGAATCTATCCGAAGCAGAGAAAGACACCTTAAGAAAAGAGAGAAGACCAGCGATGAGGTTATTCGTCGCCAAAGAGGGTGAGACACGATTTTATGACTATCTCCATGGAGAGATCAGCTTCCAGAATAATCTCATAGACGATTTCGTGATATTAAAGTCAGATGGTACACCCACATATAATTTCAGTGTGGTGGTGGATGACATATATATGAACATAACACACGTTATAAGAGGAGAGGATCACATATCCAATACTCCGAAGCAGATACAGATATACAGAGCTCTTAACAGAGACCTCCCTGTTTTTGTTCATATACCTATGATACTTGGACAAGATAAAGCCAAGCTAAGTAAAAGACATGGAGCAACATCGATAGGAGAATATCGCGAAATGGGTTATCCTTCAGAGGCGATAGTAAATTTTCTGGCGCTTATGGGGGCTTCCTATGATGACAGGCAGGTCCTTTCCCGGGAAGAACTTGTAAGTCTCTTTTCGCTGGATAATCTGAGTAAAAATCCAGCAATATTTGACATAAAGAAGCTTGAATTTTTATCCCAGGAACATATACGGATGAAAGACCCGAAAGAACTCGCCTGTCTGATAAAAGACGCCCTGGAAAGAAGAAGTCTGGGACACTGGGCAGAGGACGAGCTTTACTTTCATCGGGTAGTGGCATTGCTTCAATCCCGAATGAAAACCCTGAGGGACTTCGCTGTTATGGCAGATTTCTTCTTCACCGAAGAGTTTGCTAGAGATGTGGAGGTCCCACCAGAAGAAAGAGAAAGGATAATTGCCATCCTTCCAGATCTGATAGATAGATTGCTCAAGATAGAGGCGTGGAATTCAAACGAGCTGGAAGAAAAAATAAGAGGTTTTATAACCGAAAAAGAATTGGACTCAAGATGGTTTTTGCAAATGTTGAGGATTTTAATCTCTGGCAAAAAAGTTACTCCGGGGATCTTTGAGACTATAGAAGTTTTAGGAAAAGAGAAGACAATAAATAGATTAAAAATCTGGGGTGGACTGGTCTAGTCCGCCCTTCCTTTAAGAACCATAGTTCTATGATGGGAGAATACTTCCCTCTCCCAACCTCACCTTAATCCTCCCCCATCTCATTAAATCTTTTTATATATTCAAGCCCCTCTTCTAGCGTGTTTATAAAAAATGTTATATTTACCAGTGGATCTTTTCTCATAATATTGCTACTTCTTCGCTTAATATGGGTTCTCTAAGAGGCAGATATATAGAGTCATAAGTTAATACATCAACCTTTTTCCTAAGGACTTCTTCTAATTCCATTTTAAGTCCGACAAGGTCAAGAAGACTCGCTTCATCAGGCAATTCTACAAGAATATCTATGTCACTCTTCTCAGTTTCCTCATTCCTTGCCATAGAGCCAAAGATCCCAGCTCTTTTTACTTTATACTTTTTTAATATAGGTAATATTTTCTCCCTAATCTCTTCAATATTCATCTATCATTAAATCCTTCTTTTTATTTTTAGCCATGTTTTATCCTATTATATCATGATAAGATTCCCATTGAAAATATAAAGACAGCCATTTCAGATCTTTGTATCGTTTTTGTATCTTGTAGGGGCAATTCATGAATTGCCCCTACAATTTACCCATGACAATATCACAGAATGTTAACAGTTCGCTTGACTATAGCCGGCTAATCTATTAATATAAACTAGGAGCAAAATTACTTAAATAAGTAAGGAGGAAGAGAATGGGTATAGAAGAAATCCTGTCTAAATATGAACCAAAAATGGAGAATATACTCCTTATACTTCACGAATTGCAAAACGCAAGACCAGGTCAGTTTCTCTCCAGAGAAGATTTTGAGGGGGTAGCAAAATACCTAAATTTACCTCTGTCTAAAGTCTATGAAACTGCTACTTTTTATGGACTTTTCAGTACCAAACCCAGGGGCAGATATATAATAAGGGTATGTGTATCCACCCCCTGTTATGTAGAGGGGTCGGAAGAGGTGATGAAAACGATAGAGGGGTTACTCCGGATTAAGCCTGGAGAGACCACTGAGGATGGTCTCTTTACCCTTGAAGAGGTAAGCTGCCTGGGGATCTGTGGAGTTGCTCCAGCTATGATGATAAATGAGGAGGCTTTTGGAAATCTCACATCTGAAAGGGTAGCAGAAATTATAAATTCATTTAGAGAAAGAGGAGAAGAAAAATGATAGTAAGAACTCACATTCTTATAGGAATAGATGCTTCTTCTATCCTCGCTGGTGCCAGAGATGTAATGCAGGCATTAATAAAGGAGATCGAAAAGAGGGGACTGCAGGAGGAGATAAAGGTCCTGGAAACAGGTTCACTGGGTAGCAGCACCGATGGAGTTGTAATGGTAGTATACCCTGAAGGTATATACTACAGGAACGTTAAACCAGAGGATGTTCCAGTAATAGTTGAAGAACACCTGCTTAAAGGAAGACCAGTCAGGAGACTTATGATGCCATCGGTAACACCAGGGGTGGTTACAAAAGAGACTACAAAGTTTGACGTTTCAAAGCAGCCCAGAATAGTTTTGAAAAATGTTGGGATTATAAACCCGGAATCAATAGAGGAATATATAGGTGTTGGAGGATATGAGGCACTGGGTAAAGCCCTCCTGGAGATGACACCACAGGATGTAATACAGGAGATAAAGAGCTCCGGTCTGCGGGGTAGAGGTGGAGCAGGATTCCCGACAGGTTTAAAATGGGAACTGGCTTATAAAGCCAAAGGTAGCCCTAAATATATAATCTGTAATGCGGATGAAGGGGAACCAGGGACATTTAAAGATAGACTTATCCTTGAGGGAGACCCCCATAAGACAATTGAAGGGATGATTATAGCAGGTTATGCTGTTGGTGCAAACAGGGGATATATATATGTCAGAGGTGAGTATGAACTCTCAATAGAAAGATTGGAAAAGGCTCTGTCTCAGGCAAGAGAATACGGATTCCTGGGGGAAAATATATTTGGAACTGACTTCAGTTTTGACATATATATAAAGAAGGGGGCAGGAGCTTATATATGTGGAGAAGAGACCGCTCTTATAGAATCTCTTGAGGGGAAAAGAGGAGAACCAAGATTCAAGCCTCCATATCCAACAGATGCAGGGCTATGGGGAAAACCTACCGTAATAAATAATGTAGAGACCCTCGCCAATGTGCCCAGCATAATCCAGAATGGTGCCAGCTGGTTCAGAAGTTTTGGAACTGAGAAGTCTCCAGGGACAAAGGTTTATTCCATCCTTGGGCATATAGTCAATGCAGGACTTATAGAGGTACCTATGGGGGTTACATTGAGAGAAATAATCTACGGGTATGGCGGAGGAATGAGATCAGGAAAATTCAAGATAGCCCAGATAGGGGGAACAGCTGGTGCATTATTAGGAGAAGACGCCCTTGACATACCTATGGACTTTGACAGTCTTAAACCTCTAAATGCCACACTGGGTTCTGGTGCTATCCTCATAATGGATGATTCTACCTGTATAGTTGAGGTCCTTAAGTCTGTAGTAGCATTCTTCAAGAGAGAATCCTGCGGAAAATGCACACCTTGCAGGGCTGGGGTATCGAAACTTTACAATATGGTAAACAATATACACGGAAGTGGACCAGAGATAGTAGATAAAATACTGGAGATTTCAACATATATGCAGCAGACAAGTTTTTGTGCACTGGGACAATCTCCAATTATGCCTGTATCTTCAGCGGTCAAGTATTTTAAAGATGAGATAATAGAACATACCTGTGGAGAATGCAGAACAGGCAGATGCCATTTTGAAAAAGTACCTGAAGAACTTGAGCTGGTAGTTTAATACACTGAGAGGGGCTCGCATGGAAGGCTACTAAAGTAGTACTTCTGGCGAGCCCTATTTATTTCTAAGAGGAGCAGAGTATTATGCAGAATGAGTTTGCATCTCAATTTATGAAATCCACACTAATATTTATATATTTACCTTTAATCCTTGTCCTCCTTATCTTTGTCATCCACAATCTTATAGAGAAACAGAAATTGGTAAAGTTAGGGATATCAGATATAGATAAGCTGGATGGCAAAATGTTTGAGAAGTATCTGGAAGTCCTGTTTGAGAAGCTTGGTTATAAAGTAGAGAGGACCAGATATATCGGAGATTATGGGGCAGATCTCATTATTCAAAAAGACAATGTCAAAACTGTGGTTCAGGCAAAAAGGTATAAAGGTAAGGTTGGAGTAAGAGCGATACAGGAAGCTGTCGCTGCAAAGGGATATTATAACTGCGATAAAGCGATGGTTATAACTAATAGTCACTACACACATCAGGCTGAAGAACTTGCCGATAGAAATGGGGTAGAGCTATGGAATAGAAAGGATTTGATCAGAAATCTGCTCAGAATTAAAGATGAAAATGAGATAAAAGTCGGTCAAAAAATTTCAGAAGATATACCGGATAATTCTAAAAATAGGTGTGCTATCTGTGGTGTAACTGTAAGCGATAAAGTCCGGCAGTACTGTCTCAGTCATCCGGAAAGATTTGGAGGCAAGATTTATTGTTATAACCATCAAAAAGAGATTGGTATCTCAAAGGATCAAAATACTGACAAAGATTATTAGAGGTTACAAATCATACATCTTTTCGCTCCGGGACACTCCTTGTGGCTACAAGCTTTACATCATTATCTTCATACACAATATCTCCCCTATTTATGGGAGCAGGTACCGATATATTTGAAATCCTCTTCACTATGTCTCTGAGTTTATTTTTAGAGACTGGTCTTGAGGATTTTACAGGAATAACCCTGACAATACCCCCTTCTATCTTGACTGTGGTAGTCAGAATCCTTTCTGAACTTAAAAGCTCTCTTTTAACAAAACCAACCCCTCTATCACACCTCGCCCCCTGTATATTTCCATCTTCATCTATCTTTATCTTGCACCCAACAGGGCAAACGATACAGGTAAGTATCTTCATTCTTTTTCTCCCATTAAACTTATCTCTATATCCAGATTACTATCAAGCAAATCTCTCTTCAGTCTGAGCTTTATCATCTCTCCTGGTCTGGCATACTCTGTAGTCCCAAGTAGAGATTCCTTCCCATCAGCCCTTCCCAGTATCTGACAATTGACAAGCGGTTCCCTGGGTCTGAAGTATATGTATGGTGGTTTTTCCAATGGAAGAGATATCTTCTGAGGCACAACATACCTCACATTCTCTCCAGGTTTCAGTTGTATCAACCTCTCTCTCCTCTTTTTACCAGAGGTATAACTTATCGCACCCTCAGCTGCAATATAAGCCTCTCTAGTAACTTCATCCACCAGGTCATGAACCTGCAGTACATTACCACAGGCAAATACACCACTCACATTTGTTTCTCTGTCCTGGTCTACCACCGGACCTCCTGTCGCTGGATCTAACTGAACACCAATCTTTTTGGAGATCTCATTCTCCGGTATAAGTCCAACAGAGAGAAGTATTGTATCCACATCCATACAGAATTTTTTATTATTGAGAATATCTTCTGCCACTACACCCTCTACCCTGTACTTCCCTTTTATCTCTGATATGGTATGATTCAGATGGAGCGGGATTCCATAGTCCTCCAGGCACTGAACAACATTTCTGGTAAGTCCTCCTGGATATGGGAGCTTCTCAAGGACACCCAGCACTTCTGCTCCTTCCAGTACAAATCTTCTCGCCATAATCATCCCTATATCTCCAGAACCAAGTACAACCACCCTTTTGCCAGGCATAAGTCCTTCAATATTTATGAGTCTCTGAGCTGCTCCTGCAGTATATATACCGGCAGGTCTCTCTCCTGGGATTCCAAGTGCACCCCTGGTTCTCTCTCTGCATCCCATAGCGAGAAGGATAGCCTCTGCCCTGATAGCAAAAACTCCATCCCTCTTATTTATCCCATACACCACTTTATCTTTTACATCCAAAACCATACTGGAGAGAAGGACTTTTATATTATTAAGAGATAAAACCTTTTCTATAAAAATCTCAGCATATTCAGGTCCTGTCAATTCTGAACCGAGAAGACTCAGTCCAAATCCGGTATGTATACATTGATTCAAAATTCCCCCAAGCTCAAAATCCCTCTCGATAAGGATAACATTTGCCCCTAATTCTCCAGCCCTCAGCGCCCCAGCAAGACCAGCTGGTCCTCCTCCTATAACCACTATATCTGATTTCAGTTCTTTCATTGCCTGGTCTCTCCTATAACCATATTGGAGCCATCTCCTTTTTTTGTTACTTCTTCTGGAGGTATCTCAAGAAGTTGAGAGATGAGACGTATAAGTCTCGGTCCACAGAATCCACCCTGACATCTACCAGAACCAGCCCTCGTTCTGAACTTTATACCATCCAGAGTAGTTGCCCCACGTCTTATCGCATCAATAATTTCTCCAACAGTAACATATTCACATCTGCATATTATTTCACCATAATTCTGGTCTTTAGCTATAAGTTCAGCCCTTTCATCCCAGGAAAGATTAGAAAATCTAGTTATACCGTTTCTCTCCGGAGTAAATCCTGGATCAGGGATCAGATCCAAACCTCTATCTCTCAGTATCTCAGTTACATATATTGATATACTTGGTGCAGAGCTTAATCCCGGTGACTGAATACCTCCCACATTTATCAGATTCTCTACAGCAGGGGAAGACTCGATAATAAAATCTTTTCTATTTAAATCTTTTGCCCTCAATCCGGCAAAGATGGTAATAATCATATTGAGCGGTAGATTGGGAAACTCTTTTTTACCAAAAGAGAGGACCTCATTCAGACCCTCTTCAGTTACGGTGGTGTCATCTTTAGTAGTTATATGCTCATTGGGTCCAACCAGGAGATTTCCATCCACCGTTGGTAAGACGAGGATACCCTTTGTGGTCTCTGTTGGTAGCGGGAATATTATGTGATTTACCATATTCCCAACCTCTTTATCAAAGAGGGCATACTCACCTTTTACAGGAGTTATGGTAAAAGAATCATCACCAGCCAATCTGGCTATCTCATCGGAAAAAATCCCGGCAGCATTTATTATCCATCTGGACCTTAAGTTACCTCTGCTGGTCTTTACCGATATTATTCTTCGATTCTCCATCTCAAAGCCTGTCACTTCAGTATCAAACAAGAACCTTACCCCATTCTGTTCAGCATTTTCTCTCAAGGCTATAGCTAGCTCTACCGGAGAAGTAATGGCAGTATCCTTTACAAAAAGAGCCCCCTTTATATCCCTGGAGATATTTGGTTCAAGGGCAAAAAGTTCATCCTGACTAATAATTTCAAGATTTGTAACACCATTTATCTTCCCCCTATTTTTCAATTCCTCCAGTTCCTTAAATCCATCCTCATCAGGAGTTAACACCATAGAACCGAGTTTTTTATAAGGGACATCCAGCTCCGAACATATAGAAGGAAATAATCTGGCTCCTTTTGCGTTGAGTTTAGCCATTAAAGTGCCGGGCTTAGGATCATATCCTGTATGAACTACAGCGCTGTTAGATTTTGTTGTCCCCCATCCCACATCCGATTCTTTTTCTATCAGAAGTACATCCAATTTATATCTGGAAAGCTCCCTGGCTATTGCAGTTCCTACTACTCCACCACCAATTATAATGATATCTAATTCTTTGTCCATCCCAGACTGCGCCTTACAGCCTCCTTCCATCTATCATAAAGTCTATCCATCTCATCTTTGTTTCGCTCTGGAAGAAACACCCTGTCAACCTTCCATATTTTACCTGCCTCTTCCAGGTCTTTGAAGACACCTATACCTATAGAGGCAAGAATAAAAGCACCAAGAGAAGTTGTCTCTATCATCCTGGGTCTTATAACAGGAATTCCAAGAAGGTCACTTTGAAATTGAAGGAGGAAGCTATTACCTGTTGCTCCCCCATCCACTCTCAGCTCCTGAACCTTAACCTCTGTTACATCCTCAATGGTGTTTACCAGATCTCTTATCTGATAGGCAATCCCCTCAAGAGCAGCTCTCACGATATGTTCTCTACCAGTCGATCTGCTTATTCCAATTATCATCCCTCTTGCATACATATCCCAGTATGGAGCCCCAAGTCCGGTAAGAGCTGGAACAAAATATACATCTCCTGTATCATCCACCGCCCTTGCAAAGACTTCAGAACTAGCCGAATCCGGGATAATACCAAGATTATCTCTGAGCCATTGAACTACGGAGCCCCCAGTAAATACACTCCCCTCTATAGCATAGACCAAACTTCGATTTATACTCCAGGCTATAGTGGTCAGCATCCCTTTTTCCGAGATCAAAAATCTCTCCATTGGTTCAAGGAGAAAACATCCGGTACCATATGTAACCTTTAATGAGCCAGGAGAAAAACAGCACTGACCAACTAAAGCTCCCTGCTGATCTCCAACTATCCCTGATACAGGAATCCCTCTCCCGGGAAAATCTTCTGTATAACCTGATACCTGTGCAGAATCAACCACATCTGGAAGTATGGAACGTGGTATATCAAACGCGTCCAGCAGGTCATCATCCCAATCACATTTAGTTATATTGAATAACATTGTCCTGGAAGCATTGGTGGTATCGGTCGCATGGACCTTACCACCGGTAAGATTCCAAAGTAACCAGCTATCAACCGTTCCAAATGCTACCCTGTTTTCTCTGATTAAATCCTTTAACTCTGGGATATTTCTCAGTAACCACATAATCTTCGTACTGGAAAAATATGCATCACAGAGAAGTCCAGTTTTCTCTCTTATAAGAGGTTCAAGCCCTCTATCCCTTAATTCTTCGCATATATCAGCACTTCTTCTGCACTGCCAGACTATAGCATTGTAGAGAGGTTTTCCGGTAATCTTATCCCACAGTATAGTCGTTTCCCTCTGATTTGTTATACCTATAGCAGAAATTTCACGAGAATCTATCTCTGATTTTTTTATCGCAAGATGAATCGCTTCCTGAATCGTACTCCAGATATCATCTGGATTCTGCTCAACCCAACCTGGTTTTGGAAATATCTGAGGTAGCTCTTTTTTACCATCCCCTAACTGATTACCTGACTCATCAAAGATGATGGCTCTACTGTTTGTAGTTCCCTGATCAAGAACCAATATGTACCCCATAATTCATCTCCTAACAGCCATAATAAAAGCTACGCCTTAAATTGCGTAGCTTTAAAACTCTCAAATGGTGGGCGAAACAGGACTTGAACCTGTGACCCCCTGCGTGTGAAGCAGGTGCTCTAACCGCTGAGCTATTCGCCCATTTTTCTTTACAGTTTATATTATAACAGTGAAAAGCAGAGTTTGCAAGACGGATGGATACTGAGCCTGTGGAAATGATTAAGAAATCTTCTCGTTTTACTTAATAGCCAAATGCAAATTTCCGACGTTCATCAGGGTCATCAAATATTACCTCTTCCGGATCAAAGTATTCTGGGTCAAAATCTCCACCAATCCATTCTAGCATCTCTTCATGTTCCTCATCTTCGGGGTTTCTTATAGCTTCCAGAAATCTTGCATATCCCCACGCTCCTCCACAATCCTCAGGAGGACACGCCCTTTTTCCAGATATACACACCGGATATATAACCCCTTTTTCCCTGGGAAGTATCTTTTCTAACCTTATCTGATGTCTCCAATTATCTCCGAAGTCATAAGTATATTCTGCCACTCTATTATCCATAGAGAACCAATCTGCAATCTTCTCCTTACGTTCTGGGATAATTTCCACAAAGGAAATATGATCATTATCCGGAATTCCTATCCTCACCTTTTCTCCCTCGAAGGGATGTCTCATCTCAAATTCATGGAGGTGGGCATCTTCCCAGCCCATAGCATCCTGGATAGCAACGTGCAGGTCCCAGAATGTGTAGGTTTCTGGGACCTGTATCCGACGCCAGACTGGTGGTTTAACATCCCTCAGTGTAATCTTGAACTGATATACCTGATTGAATTTTTTCTTCATCATTACCTCCCACTATTGATTCTAGCCTCAAGTAAGATCTTCTATAGCAACTGCCCTTACCGGAGACCCATCTCCATTCATTATCTTAAGAGGCAAGGCTATAAAGAATACTTTATCCTTTTTTATCTCGTCTAAATGGGCAAGAGCCTCTACCAGTATTATGCCTCCGGAGAGTAAAGTCTGATGAAGCTTTTTATTATCGACCGGATTGATGGTTGGGGTCTCTAATCCCAGTATAGATATCTTCTTTTCTACCAGCCAGAGGGCAAGTTCATAACTGATACGGGGCTGTTCTTTGAAATATCTCCTATCCGGTAGTACCTTATACCAGTCTGTTCTTAACAGTATTCTGCTCCCTGGCTGTATCTTATCTGCATATGGGGAGAGGTCTTCAGGGGTTATATCTTCTCCCGCCTTCCTATAACTCAGATCTATCACATAAGCTTCACCCATAAATCTCTCGGGAGGAAATTTATCTATGGAGTCTCCCCCTTCAACAAAATGCAATGGAACATCCAGATGTGTACCGGTGTGTGAACCCATTAAGATCTGAGTAAGATTATAACCATCAGGGTCTATACTCCTGTGTCTCATAAAGAAAACCTTGGGATCACCGGGATAAACAGGCATCTCATTATAAACTGGTAGAGAAAGATCTATCACTTTCATATTAACCTCCTGGTTTAAATAAACTTACTATAATAAGAAATATCCCCAGCACTAACCTGTAGTATACAAAGATATTGGTATTGTATCTTTTCAGATAACTCAGCATAAAGTGGACCGCCAGATAACCAAATATAAAACTTGAAACTAAACCCAGCAGCATACTGGAAGCTGAAACTGAGCTGGATACACCTTTAAACATCTTTAGAAGGGATACTAAACCCGCCCCTCCTATCATAGGGACTGAAAGTAAAAAGGAGAACCTGGCTGAGTCTTCCCTCTTAATGTTACAGAGGAAGGCTCCGGTAAGGGTGGCTCCAGAACGGGATATCCCCGGGATTATAGCCATAGTCTGACTGAGACCTATAACTATTGCATCTTTCAAGCCCATCATATTCAATGTCCTGTTGTGAAGACTTTTCCTATCTGTTTCAAATAGAATGATACCAAAAATACTCATAGCCAAACCTATCACCAGTAAAGAACGGAAATAACTCTCTGCCATACCCTCCAGGAGAAATCCCAAAATAGCCCCGGGGATAGTTGCTATAATAACAAGTACCAGTATATTTCTCTTCTCTGTTAAGATCTCATACCAGTCTCTCCACATATAAACTATAAGTGCCAGAAGGGTACCGAGATGAAGTACCATATCAACACTTAAGCCCATATCCTCCCATCCAAGGAGATTTCTTACAAGGATCAGATGGGCAGAACTGCTCACCGGTATAAACTCGGTCAACCCCTGAATCATCCCTAGAACTATAAGTCTCAGACTTTCCAAGAGAGTTCTCCCAGATATCTTTCCGCACTGTTGGCAGCTATAGCCCCATCCCCTATAGCGGTGGCAAGTTGTCTGAAGTTAGTATTTCTCACATCACCGGCTGCAAATAATCCAGGAACACTGGTCTTCATACAGTTATCGGTAATAATGAATCCATTCTTATCCAGCTCCACCAGGTCTTTCACCATAGAAGAATTTGGAGTGCTTCCTATATATATAAATATACCATTGACCTTGAGCTCACTGATTTCTCCTGTTTTTACATTTTTAAGTTTTAACAACTCCACCTTTCTATCTCCCTCTATACTCTGAACCTCCGTGTCCCAGATAAATGATATTTTTGGATTAGAAAAAGCTCTCTCCTGTAATATTTTTTCTGCCCTCAGCTGATTTCGTCTATGTATTACAAAAACCTTATTTGCAAACCTGGTAAGGTAAATAGATTCATCCATAGCTGAGTCTCCACCGCCAACCACAGCTACCACCCTGTCTCTATAAAAAGCCCCGTCACAGACGGCACAATAAGAAACCCCTCTACCTGTAAATTCTTCCTCTCCAGGAACATTTAACTTCCTTGGAGAAGTGCCTGTTGCTACTATAACAGCTTTACCCAGGAACGATTCCATTTCTGTCTTTACCTCAAAGCCTTCTTCTTTCCTGTAGATATTCAGGACGGGTCGACTGGTTATAATTTTTGCCCCGAATTTACCTGCCTGCGACTCCAGCCTCTCTGCCAGTTCTGGTCCACTTATACCCTCTGGAAATCCAGGGTAGTTCTCTATGAACGTGGTAAGAACAGGCTGACCCCCGGGTAGCATCTTCTCAATAACCAGGGTATCTATAAGGGCTCTGGCAGAATAGATAGCAGAGGTTAATCCCGCAGGACCCCCGCCTACTATAATAAGCTCTACCTCAGTCATTTTATAACTTCTCCCAATTTATCCATAAGAGCCTTCTTAGAGAGATAGCCCACCGTCTCTATAACAACCCTTCCATCTTTAAAGACTAAAAGTGTGGGTATTGCCTGTACACCATAACTCATAGCCAGATCAGGATTTTCATCAACGTTTACCTTGACCACTTTAAGTCTGTCGGCAAGTTCTTCTGCCACCTCTTCCACTATCGGACTCAACATTTTACAGGGCATACACCAGTCAGCCCAAAAATCAACCAGAACAGGCATACTGGAATTTATCACTTCAGAATCAAAATCTGCACTACTTACCGCTTTTACCCGGTTGTAAGAGTTTTTTAAATTCATTTTCCATTACCTCCATATCACTATATCCTATTATTTTCTTACTTATTTCGCCCTTACTGTTAATGAATATAAAAGTGGGTATACTGACGATTCTGTGCTTTACCACAAGAGCGTTATTCTCCGGCATATCCACATTTACCCTTACTATCTCTACACGACCTTTATACTTCTTTCCCAGCTCCTCCAGTACAGGCTTCATAGCATTACAGGGAGGACACCAGTCGGCATAAAAATCTAACATAAAAGGTTTTTTATTCTTTATAAGTTCATTTACCCTTTCCTCAGGTAACTTCTCTTTAATACTCTTTCCATAGGATAAACTTATGCCAAGAGATAAAACCGTTAACAGGATAATACCCGAAATAAAAATCCTTCTCTTCATTCTTTCACCTCCGATAGGCACCTTACTAAAAGGTCCAGAATCTCATCTATATCTTCCAGGTCAAACTCCTCAGTCCTGCATTTCTCCAGGCGATCTCTAAGTATCAGGACTATTAAACTGTCCACTGCAGACCTGACTGCAAGTAACTGAGACAGGACCTCTTTACAGGACCTACCTTCCTCTATCATCCCCTCTATCCCCCTCATCTGTCCCTCTATTCTTGCCAATCTGTTATGTATACTCTTATCCATAAGTATACCCCCTAGGGGTATATAATAACATATTGAAAAATAAAAAGCAATACAATTTATTTATATTTTTACAAAACAGCCCTTACTCAGGGACTCTCTGGCTGCATATCCCATCTTAACAGCTACCTTTCCATCCCATCCACCTGCCGGTGGTTCTTGATCCTCCAGGATGCATCTTATAAATTCTTCCATTTCAGCCAGATATGCTTCCTTATACCTTTCAACAAAGAAGAAAAGGGGTTTATCAGTCTTAATACCATCGGCATCGCTGAGCATTACTTCACTATTTTTTGGATTACCTACCATTATGCAACCTTTTGAGCCAAAGATTTCTATTCTCTGGTCATAACCATACACCGCCTTACGACTATTGTCGATAATTCCCCATGCACCTTTTTCGTATTTCAGGGTAATTATCGCTGTATCAATATCTCCTGCCTCACCAATCGCTGGATCAACCAGACAGCTGCCCGCTGCCATAAGCTCCACCACTTCCTGATCCAGGAGATATCGAGCCATATCAAAATCGTGGATGGTCATATCCAGAAATATTCCTCCGGATACTTTTACATAGCTGATGGGAGGTGGTTCGGGGTCCCGGCTAGTGATCTTTACCAGATGAGGTATTCCAATCACTCCTTCTTTCACCAGATTTTTAGCCTTTTTAAAACTGGGGTCAAACCGGCGGTTGAAGCCTACCTGGAGTTTTACTCCGGCTTTTTTTACCTCGTTCAAAGCCTGATCAATCTTGTCGAGGTCCAGAGCAATTGGCTTTTCGCAGAAGATATGCTTACCCGCCTGAGCAGCTTCAGAGATTATCTGAGCATGAGTATCGGTAGAAGAACATATTACCACTGCATCGATATCTTTGTTATCCAGCAGGGCTCTGTAATCTTTCTCCACAATAGGAATCTCTAACTGAGAAGCCACTTCATAAGCACTTTTCTCCAGTATATCTGCCACTCCCAGTAATTTTGCCCCTGGAATCTGATATTTTAAATTACGGGCATGAAGTCGCCCAATCCTTCCGGTACCAATTATACCCAGATTAACTTTTTCCATCTTTTCAGTCACTCCTTTCTTACCTCCTCTAATCTTCTATTAACTCTTCCACATTCCCAGTGTAAGGGATAAAGAATTCACATTTCGCCTTAGATTATATCATTCAATAGAATGAGTTACAAATAAAAAGATTGTGGATTTTCTTGAGGAAATAACTGGTTCTTCCTCCCCCAAAGTGGGGAAGGATGGAGGTGGGGAGTGGAAGATATTCTGGCTCACAGAAGCAATCAATCGGTTCTGTATTCCGTAGGGGCAATTCATGAATTGCCCCTACAAATTCATCTTTTATAATAGTCCTATGCATGAGGTAGAATTCAGTTTTCCTGATATATAATTGAGAAATTCTTTTTGCTTTCCTATGAGTTTTTCTCCCCAGATGTCATCATTGATGAGTTGTTTCAACCAGACGGTAAAGAATTATTAAGCCTAGGATTAAAAAGTTATGAACTCAGTGCAGATAATTATCAAAAGAGCTGGCTGAGCGTCTTACCTGAAAGCATATATATACCAATAAGTATAAGGAATATGCCACCCAGAAAAGACATATAGGGGAGTATCTTCTTAACCCTGGAGATATTCTTAAGATAATTATCTATGAATAAGGCTACCAGGATAAAAGGGATTCCAATACCAAGAGCATAGAAGAAAAGAAGTAAGAAACCCCTGTAGACAGAATCTTCTGTAACTGCATACATAAGAATTGATGATAGAATTGGGGTTACACAGGGAGTCCATCCCAGGGCAAAGATAAATCCCAGAATAAAAGCTCCAAGATATCCTCCAGTAATCTTTACATCCGGCTTTATCTCTCTGTATAAAAATGGGATCTTTAATAATCCCAGAAATGAGAGTCCAAAGATTATGATTATTACGCCGCCAATCCTGTTCAGTATATCTCTATAAGTAAAAAGCCAGTTACCCAGAAGAGAAGCAGATGCTCCCAAAAGAGAAAAAACCAGAGAAAATCCAATCACAAAGACAAGCACCTTACCCAGCACGGTAAATCTGGCATCAGAGGTATCTCTGTCATACATGGAGACACCGGTCACATAGGATAGATAAACAGGTATAAGTGGCAAGATACAGGGAGAGAAGAAAGATAATACTCCTCCCCAGAATGCAATGAGAAATGACATATTCACTCCATTAATCTCCTATTATATACTGTTCTATTCCACAGTATGGGCATTTATTATCTTTAATCAAGAATTTCTCAAGATAGAATCCGTATCTCTCTATAAGAAGATTGTTGCAATTGTAACAGTAAGTATTCTCATATCTGTGACCAGGTACATTCCCTATGTAGACATATTTAAGACCTGCTGACCTCCCTATCTCATAAGCCATTTCCAGAGTGGACGGTGGGGTTATATTTAGGTCTCTCAGATTATAATGCGGGATAAATCTGGTTACATGCCACGGGGTTTCATCACCCAATGAATCTCTAATCCATACTGCTATATCTCTTAACTGCTTCTCATCATCATTTATCGTTGGTGTAACATTTGTAACTATCTCCACGTGTATACCCCATTTCTTCTTTGCCCTGGTCACCGAATTGAGTATCGGTTGAAAATCTTTTACATTCGCTATCCTGAAATATGATTCGGGATTGAAGGCTTTTATATCCACCCTATAAGCGGATAGATAAGGGGCAATTGTATCTAAAGGCTCCTCGTTTATGTACCCATTGGTTACATAGACGATATATAATCCCTTATCCCTGGCTATTTTTGAAGTCTGGCAGGTATATTCAAACCACACTGTAGGTTCATTGTATGTCCAGGCTATTCCTCTGGAATGTTCTCTGAGAGCAATATTTATACAATCTTCAGGAGAAAGATTAGGTGGTTCTGTCGGGTCTATATGAGCAATCTCCCAGTTTTGACATCCAGGACATCTCATATTACATCCAAATGTACCGAGAGAGAGGACCATAGACCCGGGATAAAAATGAAAAAGCGGTTTTTTCTCTACAGGGTCATTGGCTATGGAACTTACCACCCCATAGCTTACCGCATAGAGTATACCATCCTTATTAAGTCTAGTACCACAGTATCCCCTATCCTCTGGCTTTATAACACAGTATCTGGGACAGAGGGTGCATCGGACCAGACTATCTTTAAGCTTCTCATAAAACATCGCCTCTACCATCTATGAAACCATCTCCTTAAACCTCAATGCGTTCTTATACATCTCGGTATTATTAAACAGTACATAGACATTATAATCTTTTACAGGCTGGATATAGGATAAGAGTCTCTCTAGATCACAGTCTGTATAGTCATACCCATACATCACTTTACCTGGAGGTGAACCATGCAATCTGAAGTATAAAGTATTATGTATAGCTCGAGGTCTGAATGAACTATCTATAGCAGTAAACGGGTCTATAACTAGTATTGTATCTGTTTCCATAGCAAATTCATTCCTCTTCTCTAAACTTAAGTTTCTTGCCTCAACAGCAAATCTTACAGTTGTATCATGAAAAGATTTAAGCACAGCACTCATATTATTCATATTCTTCTCTGGAAATGTTGATGGAAGCTGAAAGAGCAGTATGACAGCATCCAATTTTTCTGCAAAGTCGATATAAAAAGATATCAGATCTCTGGACTTATCGGTGGAAAACCTAT
>Ga0209508_1000721_pt1 | contig 30639 bp, 19 predicted proteins | sample AD_UKC129_MetaG_FD_184427 | JGI IMG/M metagenome (GOLD analysis project Ga0209508, IMG submission 184427) | Active sludge microbial communities of municipal wastewater-treating anaerobic digesters from Canada - AD_UKC129_MetaG (SPAdes) (version 2) | ecosystem: Engineered > Bioreactor > Anaerobic... | reverse complement strand
TGTAGAAGATTCAGACGACTATTTTGATACTGATGACTACTTTGAAGATGATGTTGAAGAAGCAGATAATTATTTTGAAAACAATGTAGAAGATTCAGACGACTATTTTGATACTGATGACTACTATACAGATGAAGAAGAAGTTGAAGAAATGCATAATACTGCTATACCTGTGACATCTAAACAACAAGTTAAGCAACAGACGACTATTGTGACGAATAATAATGTTAAATCTGCAAGAGAACTGGAGTTGGAGAGAAAATTACAAGAGGCTTTAAACAAGTTACAGCAAAAAGAATTAGAAGAAAAGAATCGTAAAAGCCAAGAACTAGAGGCTAAGCGAATAAAAACTGATGTGGATAAACCCCACTTGGTTGTGGATAATTCAAAACAGCCTGTGGAAAAATCAAACAGGGCTGTGGATAAATCTACTAATGTAATCCAGAAAACAAATAATATAATAAGAAATAACAACCAAACTGTTAAACCAGCACTTCAAAATAAAGGTGTTGCAAATAATCTAGATAAAATAACTATATACTCAGCTATGGATATAGATGCTTTATATAAAGAAGTAAAGAAATTTATGATAGCAAATGGGGTAACAAGGTCACCTGTGGATAGAGGCTTATTAGAAAGAGAGTTCGGAGACATGAATATTAGGAAGTTATTATTAAAAAGTTATTTAATCATAATGGGTAAAGGACTAACAATAGGTAAATAGGAGGATGCCAAATGAGAAATAAATTAATCATAATAACAATTTCGACGTCAATGCTGTTTACTAGTGGATGTGCTTTTAAAAGTAGTTCACCAGCAAAAGATTTACCATTAGTCGAAGCCTTATCGGAAAAAGAAGTAATTGATTATTATAAGGAAGCATTGAAATATGAGAGTATAGTTGAAAGAAATATACAAGTACATGAAGTAACCTACGAATTAAAAGAAATGTCAAACAGTGTAAAACCTAAGGTTAGAGAGCTAAAAAATGCAATAGAAAAGGAGTTATATAGCCATACATATAAAAACAGTAATATGCTTTCTGAGCAACAATACTATTATATAAAATCGATTATAGACGATAAAATATTGACTAATGGAAAAATAATAAAAGAAGCTGAATCCTTGGGATACTATTTTATGGATGTAGAATATGACATAGCTAAAAATAATACTGGTAAATTCTTGGAAAAGGCTCAGTATCTAGGTATACATGGGGCATTTAAAAAGGATGTTTACGGTAATGTAAGTTTTGATGAAAGATTTATAAAAGTATATGACCAAAAAGCGGCTGGTGCTATAACTATTATTGATGATGCAGCTGATAATTTTCAATCAGACACAATAGAATATATAGACAATCAAGAAGAAAATAGCACAGAGCAGGTGAGGGCAGATTTTAATAATACATATATAGACAATCAAGAAGAAAATAGCACAGAGCAGGTGAGGGCAGATTTTAATAATACATATATAGGCAGAAAAATACAGTTAGATATAAGTACTTATAATAAATTATCTGGAAGTTCTTTAAATCAGACGGCTTTTATGCCTCCACTAAAAATGGTATATGAAACGAATAAGGAAAGTGGAGTAATGTCTGGTTTTGGAATATATCCACAAGGAGAATTTGGATTAAAAACATTTGAGTATAACAGGAATCAACTAAGGGGAAAACTAGTTTTAAGATTTGTATTCAAGCAGGACATATTAAACAAAGAAAAAATAAATTTTACCGGAGTTTATCCAGTAAGCATTAGCATAGATAATAAACTAGAAGATGTTGAACAATTAGTACCAGACTTTGTTAGGGAAGAAATTGAAAAGATAGTGGAGAGGTCTGACAGAGCAATATGTAATAATGACATATCAGCATTAATGTCGAGTAATATTTATAATGATATAGGTGTAGCAGTACTAAATGGGTTATACCAAAATAATACATATTTATTAAGGAAAATAAGCAATGTAGAAAAAGTTATAGGACGAAAAGATAATTATTATTTGGTGCAAGTAGTTTCTGTGATACAGGAAGGACCTAGAGGTACAAACGCCTATGGCACATATAAAGACACTTATCAAATGGTAATAGAGCAGCAAGATTTGAAGTTTATTATAAATGATTATGTGCTTATCAAAAGAGAATTGATAAAAGAACCTCAATTTGAATTAGATAGCTCTATTATAAAGAGATTAGCAGCTCTAGGACTTAGAGGTACTATATCAGAAGAAAGCAAAGAAGCTATTAAAGAATTGTTAAATGGCCTATATCAAGCTTCTACCGACAGAAAACTTAAAGGAATGTACGACAGCTTCAATGACGATACCACATTGTTATCAAATTCACATAAAGAATACTTGAATTCTCAATTAAGGGGATGGCTAGTCAGGTACGGAGTAAATGTAAAATCCACCTATAAGGGCATAGTGACTGAATGGATAGGCGGTGCAGACAATCAGGTAGAACTAATAACAGAAGAAATAATAATCTATGAGGGGCAAGATACAGCCCAATATATGCAGATGTATTATCTGGTATCTAACTTAAATAATAAATGGGTAATAGATGAAATGAAAGCACTAGAGATAAGGGATATAAGCGGTGAAGAATAATTAGAGCAAATAAAGGCAAGAATATTCGGATAATAAGCAGTTTAATAGTATACATAAAATACGATAAGTCTTACTATAGGCTTATCGTGTTTCATTGCTATTGAATATATAATAATACAAAAAATGTAAAGTGAGGATTTAGGAGGGAAGATGGTTGGCTGTTAAATACCCGGTCATTAAAAATGGGATGTATTACGGTAAAATCGAAGATAATAGGGCAGAGATGGTACTAAGTGTAAGGCAGCAGAAATGTGTAGATGCTCTTAAACATTTTATATTCGATTTCCCTCCTGAACTAGTGTTAAGATCACTTAATGAAGGCAGAAGCATACGTTCTATAATAAAAGAAGAAAACATAGACTATACTCAATATATAGGTGAGTTGAGAGATTATCAAACAGTAGGAGCAGCCTTCATGTATTTATCGCCTAGAAGCATCTTAGGGGATGGGGTTGGTTTAGGTAAAACTGCCGAAATAGCAGCATTAATTAATTATTTAAAGCAGAATAATGAGTTAACGAGATTTTTAATAGCTGTAGAAACATCAGCATTAGGACAGACACAATGCGAATTGATAAGGTTTACTGGGTTACATATAGTTCAAATACCATCGGAAAAGCCAAAAATGTTAAAGGTATTGCAGAATACTGACTGGGGCAAAGTAGATGGTATGATTATTAAACATTCAGGTTTAAGGTCAGATTTATTTTCAAGCTGGCTAGCAATGAACCTGAATAGTGCAGGTATGTGTAATATATTTAACACCTTTATATTGGACGAAAGCTCTGTAATAAAGAATATGGATACTAAAATATATAGATATACAGAAAATATTTGTAATATAGTGCCAAGAGTTCATTTTATGAATGCAACAACATTCGAAACTTGTATTATGGATATATATAATCAGATTGATATGATGGATAAAACATTGTTACCTAAAAAGTGGAGGATAGAAAAGGAATTTTGTACTTTTTCAAGCAAGCTTTACTGGACGAGAGATAAACAAGGCAAGCCACAGAAAAACTATTCTTGGCAACTAAGTGGATACAAAAATCAAGCGAAATTCAAAGAATCTTTAAAGTTAGTTTATTTCGGAAGGTCTAAACAAGATGTAGGTATGCAAAGGCCGCACATTCATAAAGTTTATGAAGTGGAACCAACTCTTGAGCAAACTCTAGCCATAAATAAAGGGTATAGATATATGGAGGTACTTAATTGTCCTTCATTGATTGATGGTATAAATATTCCATTTGATAGGAAGAATGTGCCTAAGTTAGATAGGCTTGTTCAATTGGTAGAGAATGAGTTTGCTGATGATAAAATTATGGTATATTGTTTTCATCTTGACGCACAACAAGTTATAGCAGATGAACTTAGAAAAATAGGTAGAAATCCTGTAATATTAAATGGCGCAGATGACGACGAAACACGTTGGCAAAAGATGACTGAATTTAATAAAGGGCAGTATGATGTAATCATTACAAATATCATGAAATCATTGAATTTATACGGTGGAGATGTATGTATATTCTACACGGTGTTAAGTAACCCAAGTAAAATTTTCCAAGTGGCTGGTAGGGTAGACCGTAACGTAGACAATAAGATTAAGACATTTATACTACTTCTTTATAAGTATACAGATGAATATAGATTCTTTATGGAAGTAGTTAAGCAAAGAGCTAAAGACGCCAGGGATTTAACTATAGATGCAAAAACTACAGTCGATTATTTCATAGAATATATGATGGGTCAGGAGGATAAGAAAGATAATGCTTAGTATTTTATATATACATCCAAAATTATGCAAGGAACTAAATAAGAAAAGAACGAAGAGAGCATATAAACACAAAATGATAGTTTAAATGACAAAAATGAAGTAACTAAAGGGCTACTTGAGGAATTCGGTCCATTTATGAATATAAGATAAATACTACAAAATATATTGGAGGTATCATAATGAAAAAGATATTAGCTGTTATATTAGTACTAGGTATATCATTGATGATTACATCTTGTGGAAGTCAAGGAAACACAGATACTAATTATGCTGAACAGGTTGCAAATTTACAAAGAGAAAATACACTCATGGCAGAAATAATAAAAGAAGATGAGGAAAAGATTAAATCACTTGAGGATACAATAGCAGCTCTCACAGGAGGAGAAGTCAGAGCAGCTATAACTTCTATAGAGAAAGGTTCCAATGTCAAAACTTTTAACTCAATCAATGGTGCAATATGGTTTACTACGCCTTTTGAGTATAAAGGTTCAACACTAGCTCCTAGCACATCTAAGTTATATATAACTGATAAGGTTATGTTAGTGCCATCTAGTAATTGGATAATAAAAATGCAAGGTTCATCAGTAGAATTTAACCATCCTAGTGGAATAATTGGTATAATTAAAGTTGGGACGATAGAAGAGGTAATACCACCTGAACAAATTCAAGGGTCAATTTTCCAACCATTTATAAATAATATACCTAGCGATAAAGTAGTTTACGGAGATATATTTATAAATGAGAGATGCTGGGGAAAATATGCTAATATAAACACTACAATAGATGCACAGCCAGCAACATTAAAAGCTGGAGCGATAGGATATGGTGGAGTAAGCGTAACTTATATGTTTGGATACGATACTGAATATGATGCTACTAAAAATGAATTGATTGATACCCTTTTAAAGACATTAAAGGTTAATAATCAGGACATAAGCTATAATTAAGGAGTGCTGTAAAAAATCATGGAAAATATAAGGAATAGATACTTAGGAGAGATATATACACCTAAACATATAAGCAATTTACTATATGAAATAACAAATAAATACATACCAAACTTTAACATGACACATACAGTTTGGGATTGTTGCTGGGGAACAGGTAACCTAACAGAGGATATTGAATTTGTAGACCTCTATGTATCAACTTTAAGAGCACTTGATATAAGAAAGAATAATAGAAAAAATCCTACTGCAAAGAAATTTGCATACGATTTTCTTGAAGATGACATAGAACAATTAGTATCTCAGCAGGCCATGTGGGTAAAAGAGCATAAAATGCCTGAAGATTTACTAGATAAATTAAACGGAGATAAACCAATTCTATTTTATATAAATCCTCCATACGTTGGTACTGGAGTATACGGTACTAATAATACAGACTTCAAAGATGGAGCGACTGATAGTGCAGTAAAAGAGATAATGAGACAACATGTATTGGAGTCTGCTTGCGACCAGACTTATACACAGTTTTTATACAGAATATATTTGATGAAAGAAGCCTATCGAAATAAAAATATAAGCATAGCAGTAATATGTCCTCCAACATTTTTATCTGCCACTACATATAAGAACTTCAGAGACAAGTTCCTAAAAAGTTTCAAGTTTATGGGCGGGGCTTTATTCCAGGCTTCTGAATTCTCCGGATTATCAATAGAATGGGGCATAACTATACAGGTATGGTCTCCGGGAGAAACAGTGGACAAAAAGAATTTTATTTTTGACACCTATGAATGGTGTGAAGATGGGCAGTTTAGAAAGACTGGAGAAAAGAATATATACAATATAGATGGGGAAATACCTGGGGTAGATTGGATTAAGTCAACAATAAATGGATTTCCTCAGATTATGTCTAATATTACACTCTCCAGTGGATGTAAAATGAGTAATAAAAAGCCGGTAAGTACAATACCTAATGCTTTAGGTTACTTCTATTATAAAGGCAATAGCGTATATCATAATGAACAAGAGTGCGGTATAATGTCACTTCCATATTCAAATGGAGGCGGTACTCCAATAATAGAAAGCAACTTTGATAAAGTAATAGCAATGTTCACAGCAAGGAGAGCATTTTCAAGATACGGCTCAACATGGAAAAATAACAAAGATGAATACCTTGTACCTAATGAAAATAGTGACGCCTATAAAACCTTGCTAATGAACGGATATATTTACGCATTATTCAATGGTTCTTCTAATATGACTTCATTAATATTAGATACGGACGAAGGTAAATTAGAAGTTCCTAATCATTTCTTTTTCCTTAGTGCAGCACAAATGAAACAGCTATTAGACTCTGTAGGACTACCAGTAATAGGTCCTGGAAGATTTGAAGATAGGCTTATGTACAAGAAGCTACAGACAGCATTCCAGAGCGGTTTATTAGTAGACAAGGCAATACAAGTTTATAATGCTTGGGTAGGAGCATGGGTAAAGACAATGCCATTGAGGGTAGATTTTCATAGAAGATACCCTGAATTTCAAGTCTTAAACTGGGATGCTAGCTTCTATCAAATTAGACAAATAGTAAAAGATAATAATATAAAGGATTTTGCGGAATTGAATGGTCTATATAGAGAGTTTGAGGATAGCATTAGAGAATTAGTTTACGATGCAGGCTTTTTAAGAAAGTAGAATGTACAGGAGGCATAGTTAATGGCTTGTGAAAAGTGCAATAATGGTTATATAAAAAATGAACTAGGCATATTAGTAAAATGTAGTTGTATGATAGAGAGTCCTATTAAGAAGAATGAAGTTGTAGCAGGCAAGCCAATATATCATGTAACTAATGCACAAAAGGAAGTAGCTGTACGAAAGAAATTGATTCCAGAGGCAAGACAAGATGATGAATTTGACGAGCAACTTGTAAAAGCCGCAGTTGAAGAGATGTGCATAGCACAAGGTTGTAAGGTTAAAAACTTTCAGAAGTATATAGATATACTTAATGAAATCATAGTGGGCATATCAACAAATACATTGAGAAAGTCATATATCATAGGGGCTCCGGATGGATTTGGTAAAGTTGCTTTTGTAACCACTTGTATTAAAAGACTTGATGCAATGGGAAAGAAAGCAGTTCCTTACATTTCCTTGTTTGAGCTAGGCGAATTAAGAATGGAATATGAAAAAAGAATATTAGGGTATTTGACGAATCCACGAAAAGCATATAAAGATGAAGAGGATGAAAAGGAAAGTTGGCAAGAAGAGGAGATACAATATACATGGTCAGACTATATGAAGGCTGACGTATTATTTACTTATCTTACAACACTAGAAAATAAAAAGGCAGAAGTGAAACTATTAAAAGCGATAATAGATATAAGGGGTCCTAAAGGATTGCCAACAATAGTGTTTACATGGAGTTCTCTTATACCATATTTGAATGATTTAGAATTAAAGAGATATGTATGGGATGAAATTCTTTCTTATAATGATGAAAAAGCAGGTTGTGATAGGTTGATACATAGGTCATGTTTTAAGATATATAATAGTGAAATAAAGGCGACAGCCGGAGAAGATTATTGAATTGGAATGATTTTTATGAGAACAGTACATGTATTAAGTGTAGAAATAATTGTACAAGGAGAGAAATGAGATGAGTTTTTTTAGGGGAAGGCTAATATCTTTAGCGCTTGTACTTGCAATTATAATGCAATTATTTGCAAACTTTGCTTTTGCAGAGCCGACCGAAAAGAACACTATATTTTTCAGAGACATATCAGGACACTGGGCGGAAGAATCAATCAAGTACCTGGCAGAACGTGGCTTGGTAAAAGGCTATTTGACTGACAACGGATACATAATTAAACCTGATACGTACATAACAAGAGCTGAATATCTTACCGTTCTTTTAAATACAAAACCGAATCTCAAGGTTGTAAGTGATAAAGTAAAATTATTTGTTGACGTAAAAGATAATGATTGGTACAAAGAAGTGGTTGATAAAGCATCAAGTAATGGAATTCTCGAAGGATATCCCGATGGAAGTTTCAAGCCTAATAATCCGATTACCAGGGCAGAAATTTCTGCGTTAATGGTAAAAATCAACAATTGGAACGAAAAGGATATTACTGAGGATGCTGATGTGTTTTCTGATGTTCAAAAGAATTCATGGTACTATGCAGCTGTTTTAACGTGTAAGTTAAAGAAGATAATAAATGGATATCCGGATGGCACTTTCAAACCGGGAAACTATGCATCAAGAGCGGAAGCTTTTGCTTTGCTTGCAAATTATGTCAGGAATTTTATTGACAAGGATTTGGATGAAGAGCCTGAAAAAACTCCCGGTACAACTCATGACGTGGTTTCACCGACTCCAAACCCTGGCACACCGTCTTTACCATCTTCCGGTTCCGGTTCAACAATTGAAAAAGGGCCGTTTAAAGGTAAAACAGTTGATGACTTTTTATACGTATCCGGCGGAGACTTTAAAATTTTGAATGAAGAACAGAAAAAGATCACCTTTGAAGGTTTGGTTGACAAGGAAAATGTAAAAAAGATGTACTACAATGTGGAATACTATGGATTCGACACGGATACGCCCAAAATGGAAAAAAACAATATTACAGACGGATTAATTATAGCAGGGCCTGATGAAGAAAACAAAGGAACATTTAATGAAAATCAAATCCCGTACAGTTGGGTACTTAAAGATTTTGAAGTTAATAAGAGCTATTTTAAGATTTACATTAAACTGGTGATAGAAGACGAATACGGAAATAAACTTACTAAAATTTTGGCAATTATAAATGATAAGGATTCTGACGGGGATGGATTGTCAGACTATGAAGAGGTGTACATATATAATACAAATCCGTTGAATTCCGATACAGATGGGGATAAACTTTCAGACTATGAAGAAATTAATATTTATGGAACAGATCCGTTAAATTCAGATACAGATGAAGATGGTTTGACGGATTATGAGGAAATGAAAGCATGGGTTATTTTAGAATTAGGTACAATAGTATCAATTTTTTATAATGCTCCCGAATACGAAGATATGGGAACTGAAGGCGTGGAGCTGGCAGCTGAAAAATTCGGCTATAAAGAAGAGCAGATAATTTTGGGATTGGATCCATTAAATCCTGATACGGACGGAGACGGACTTCCTGATGGCTATGAATTCAGGATATTGGGAACTGATCCGACACGCAAAGTAACTTATGGTGCGAATGTGCCGGATGTTGATCTTGACATGGATAAAGACGGGCTTTCAAACTGGGATGAATTTTTATATGGAACGGATCCATGGTTAAAAGATACAGATGGGGACGGCATTAGTGATTACGATGAGATTCGTACTTATAAAACAGATCCATTAAATCCTGATACAGACGGAGACGGGCTTGAAGATGGATTGGAACTGGAGCAGGGTTTTGATCCTCTAAAGTCTGATACCGGTAACAGTGGTGTTTTGGATTCAGAAAAATTTGTCAGCATGAATTTGTCCGAAGAAACTCTAAGTGACGTTTTGACTCCTGAAAACAGAGCAATTCCTTCAATAAAAGTGTTCGGCGTACCTGATTTTGATATTAATACTACTGTGGAAAATGCGTCTGAGCATGAGAGTGTTAAAAACATTGTTGGCGTGGTGGGATTTCCTATAGACATAAAAACTGATGAGGATTTTGAAAGTGCGCAGATAAGTTTTAAAATAAGTGAAGAAGTTTTAAAAACTACTGATATAAACAATTTAGTGATTTTTTATTATGATGAGGAAAATGACACTATTAAGTTTTTAGAAACGGAAGTGGATGAGGAAACAAATACGATAAAAACAACGGTTGATCATTTTAGTATTTATGGTGTTATAGATATAGTAAGGTTTGCACAGAGTTGGGGTATAAAAGACATTTTGGATAAATTTTTAAACCCTGGTGGAGAAACCATACCGCCTGTTGCTGAAATAGGACAGGCAGATATAGTTTTTGTTATTGATACGACCGGTTCGATGGGCTCAGTAATTAATAATGTGAAAAACAATATTACAAACTTTGCCAACACATTAATGGAAAATAATGTAGATGTGAGATTGGGGTTAATAGATTACAAGGATTTAGAAGAAGATGGCATGGATTCTACTAAAAACCTTGGATGGTTTGACAATGTAAGTGATTTTATTGCAAGTGTAAACAATATGAGGGCAACCGGAGGAGGAGATGCTCCTGAATCTACCGTGGATGCATTGGAAGAAGCAAGAAGAATGGATTTCAGGCCCGGTGTAAATAAATTTATTATGCTTTTTACTGACGTGTCATATAAAGAATCTACAAGATTTGAAGATGTTCAGTCAATGAAGACAGTGATAGAAAAGTTAAAAGAAGATAAAATTGTCGTATCAGCAATTGTACCTTCCGGTTATGAGTCATTGTATAGGAATTTGTATACTGAAACAGGCGGTGTTTACGCAAATATAACACAAGCTTTTTCTTCCGCGCTCCAATCGCTTATTAGCAACATAGCCAGTGTAACCCATGGTGACGGTGTCTGGATAAGGTTATCCAACGGAATGTTAAAAAAACTGGAAGGAGTTTCGAGCAAAGAAGAATTGCTTGAGATGGCATCGGGAGGATACCTTTCTGTCGGCGATTTGTTTTTTGAAGAAGTTACGGTAGATTTTTTCGGATTGAAAGTAAAAACTTTCAGGGAAGCTTTTAACAAAAATGCCGTGGATGTCAGAATAACTCCCACAAGTGGATATTCAGGGGGTATGTATACAGTTGATGCGGTAGCTACAATTGTAACAAAACAGCAGGTGGATAAAGCGGTATTGTTATTCAGGCTGTTAAACGGAAACTGGATGCAATATAATGCCGGTCTTGATTCGAAATTTATTATGAGTAAGTATAATTTTAAATTGCCTGAAGAATATCCGGAACGCTTGAATGATTTGTTTATTGGATACAGAACCAGTTTAAATATTCTGGATTCGGGATTAAGGGAGTTTAAAGTTGTTTTGTTTGACAAAGAAGGCAGGATAATTGTTGAGTCAGCAGTAAATAAAGTAAAGGTGGAAAGTTCAATCAAGTGGACAGGGGATTTATCACCGCTGGAAACAGTAATCGGCACCAAAAACTTTTCCATAGCTCAAAATGCCAATCTTCTGGCCGGTGAAAAAATTGCTTTGTTTTTACGTAAAGATGGCGAACAGTTTCCGGTAATGGTTGATTCGTCCGAACAAAAATACAAACGCGAGCAAAATAACTATAATTTCAGTTTCGTATCAAATGATTGGGATGCTGTAAATAAGAGGCCTAAATATACTAATGGTGTATATTGGATATCTGTACATATAACGGATGGGAGTGGCAAATCTCTTATTAAGTCTGATGAGAGAAAGATAAAAATAAATAACATTTGGATTTCTGAATACTACAATAGCGGACAAAACAAGGATATTTATGATATTAAAAAGAGATTGAATGAATTGGGATATTTTGGCCAGAATAATTTGCCGTTGACTGTCAATACAGTATTTGATTATAATACTTCTTTTGCTGTCAGTGAATTTAAGAGAGTTAATCGTATAAATGACAACGGAATATTTAAAGGTGTTGTATGTGACCAAACATGGAATGTACTGTTTTCAGATTCTGCATTAAGGAATGATAAGTCGCCTTCTGCAGGTTCCGGTGAATGGAATTTCCAGAGCCTGAAAGAAAGACTGAGATTTTTGTCCGCGGCAGAATTGGAAAAGGAAATTTCAGATGCCAGCAAGGAAAAAAGGTCCTTGTCTCCAAGTGCTGAGCTGACTAAAAGATTGAATCTCATTAATTCAAGAATAGCGAATGACTGGGTATCCAATGGCGTAACCAAAACAAGATTTGCCAAAAGGTATCTTGACCAGTGTGCAAAAAACGGCATAACACCACCTGCCGAGTATAACACTGAGGCTAAGGTTATTAAAGCATTGACATGGAATGATGAGAAAATTGAGAAGCTGTATAGAAATTCATTGCAATTCCAAAATCTGGATATTGATCCAAGGCTGCTTCTGGCGATAATAATTCAGGAGGGTACAGGAAGTTTTAATACAAATCCGGAGGTAAAGGACAGTAATGGCGGACATTATATCCAGCCGGATTTTGAAAAAGATTTGAAAGCTGCATTGGACAATCAATTTTTGAGAAAAGCAAATGCATATAGGTACTATGGGGAGCAGTTCTCTGAATTTGTAAGTGGTTTAAAGGTTTCACAGCCTAATTTAACCAGCGGAAAAGGTAATTTGTATCAATTCCTAAATTATGCTACAATGGCGGCAACGGTTGATCTCAATACTAATGAAATAATTGAGCTTAAACCCCATGGAGTATATGCAACTCATGATGGCTGGTGGAAAAATGTAGAAGCTGTTTTCAATTCATTGGTGGACAACAATGGAGAGAAACCTGCTGAAAAGTATTCGAATTTGTTTAAGAGCTCAAAAAAGGTACCTTTAAAAAGTGGCTATTCAAAACCGACAGTTGTGTTTAAATTGGAGTGGATAAATGAAGTAATATACAATAGCAAGACCGAGAAATATGACCCGGGTTATACAATTAAAGCGACACTGGCTTCACAGACTACACCGGAGGAACCAAAGCCGACGGAGAATGTATTCCCTCTGAAATATGGTGATACCAGTGCCGTAAAAGGTAGCTACATCAAAGAAGTTCATGATTTACTTAGCAAAAACCTTGGAAGCGGTCTGGAATATCTTAAAATTGCAGATGGTGATGCGGGTTATGGAAAAAACTATGGACCAAAAACTACAGCTTTGGTGAAATTATATCAGAGTCAAAACGGTGCCGCAGTTAACGGGCAAATAGATGAAGCTACTCTGAATAAGCTGAGGAAAGGTGAATGGAAAGTTGTAGCACCCAGTGAAGGAAAATATGTAATAAAGGGTTCTTATCAGGATTCTTACTTTGAACTTGTTGTTGATAAAGCTCCTGATATTTCTGATACCGGAGACTTTAGCTTAAAGCTGAAAAGACTGGTGGAAGAATATACCGATTTTAATATTAACGGGGTTAAAGTTAAATTGCCTTACTATCAGACTGTGGGCACACGTTATGGAGGTAAATCAACACCGGAACAGATAAGAAATTTCATACTTGGAAAAACAACAGATCCGTCCAAATTCCAGAGTGTTGCAGATGACCCTGAAAACAGGCATAAAGTTGGAGTTGACTGTTCGGGACTGGTAGCTTATGTGCTTAATGAAGCAACAGAAGGAGCGATTCACAAAACCCACGGGCAAACCGGTTATGCAAATGGAATTAGTGCGGCAGCCCTCACAAACACTAAACTTGGACAGAAAATAACCAGGGCGAAAGATATTGTTCCGGGAGCTATAATGAATACTGATGACGGCGGTCATGTTATCGTAATATATGAAGTTGTAAAAACAAACGGAAAAGTTACTCAAATAAAATATGCACATTCTAATGGCAAACACGGGCCTCATAAAGGATACATTGACATAGGAGATGAAAATCAGGACTTGGACGGAAGTGCACAAACGTGGCATGATATTTCATATACGGACCAAAAAGCTAAAGAGCTTTATACCTATACCATTTTGCGTAATGAAGTCATAGAATATTTGAAAAAATAAAACTATTGTGGAACTAAAATAAGAGAGCACTTAACTAAAAACTGTGATAGTGCTCTCTTATTTGTATTTTTATATTTTCCGATTAGTTCTTCTAATCTATTGAATAATTGTTTTTATAGCCTTATAATTAATTGTGGTAGCTTTTATTACGTAATGTAGTATGGCTTCATTATTCATTGATATATATAAAAATACTTGCACAGTTTTTAGGTTGTGCGGTAGAACGGGGGAAAAAGAAAATGCCGATTACTGAATTTTTGGAACGCAATGCTGCGTTGTACGGTAGTGAAAAGTGCCTGACGGAGATAAATCTTGACCTTCAGGAGAGTCATAATGTCATATGGCGTGAGTATGAACTCATCGAAAACAATCCGGCAGGGGAATATCGCAGAGATATGACCTGGAAGGTTTTTGACGAAAAAGCAAATCGGTTTGCAAATCTCTTGATTAAAAGAGGAATCAAAAAGGGCGACAAGGTGGCTATACTTTTAATGAACTGTTTGGAATGGCTGCCTATTTATTTTGGGATATTGAAGGCGGGTGCTGTCGCAGTACCGTTGAATTTCCGCTATACAGCCGAGGAAATAAAATACTGTCTTGAGTTGTCCGATTCCATAGCATTGGTTTTTGGTCCTGAATTTATCGGTCGCATAGAGAATATTTACGACCAGATAATACCCAAAATAAAATTATTGTTGTTTGCCGGAGAAAACCGTCCTTCCTTTGCCGAAAGTTATGACCGTCTGACGGCAAATTGTCCTTCCGAAGCACCAAAGGTTGAAATTACCGATGATGACGATGCGGCAATATATTTTTCATCAGGAACCACAGGATTTCCAAAGGCAATTTTGCATGCCCACAGAAGCCTTGTGTCGGCTTGCTATACGGAGCAGAAACATCATGGCCAGACACGGGAGGATAATTTTTTGTGTATTCCGCCCCTTTATCATACCGGTGCGAAAATGCACTGGTTCGGAAGTTTGCTGTCAGGCAGCAAAGCAGTATTGCTAAGGGGTATTAAGCCGGAATGGATATTAAGGACGGTTTCAGAAGAGAAAATTACAATTGTATGGCTTCTTGTCCCGTGGGCCCAGGATATCCTGGATGCCATTGAAAGAGGAGACGTAAAACTGGAAGATTATGACCTTTCCCAGTGGAGACTTATGCATATCGGTGCACAGCCGGTGCCTCCCAGCTTGATTCGTCGCTGGAAAAAGTACTTCCCGCATCATCTTTACGATACCAACTACGGCTTGAGTGAGTCTGCGGGACCGGGATGTGTGCATCTGGGTGTGGAGAATATTCACAAAGTAGGTGCCATAGGCTTGCCGGGTTATAATTGGGAGGCTAAAATTGTGGATGAAAACGGATGCCCTGTAAAACAGGGAGAAGTAGGTGAACTGGCTGTCAAAGGTCCCGGTGTGATGAAGTGCTATTACAAAGATCCGGAGGCTACTGCCGCAGTGCTGAAAGACGGCTGGCTTTTAACCGGTGACATGGCGAGAATGGATGAAGATGGATTCATTTATCTGGTGGACCGCAAGAAAGACGTAATTATCAGCGGAGGAGAAAATATATATCCTGTGCAGATTGAGGATTTCCTAAGGTCGCATGAGGCAATCAAGGATGTGGCGGTAATTGGACTTCCGGACAAGCGCCTTGGTGAAATAGCGGCCGCCATTATAGAATTGAAACCGGGCTTTGAGTGCACTGAAGAGGAAATAAACAAATTCTGTCTCGTACTGCCGCGTTACAAACGACCTCGTAAAATTATTTTTGACAAAGTACCGAGAAATCCAACAGGAAAGATTGAAAAGCCGCGTTTGAGGGAAAAATATGGTGTGGTAGCTTTGGTGGAAGCAGAAACAATAAGCTGATAATGCCCCTTACGTTTTATATACAGTGTTAACAGTATTATTTTTATAATTCATTATTCATTCGGAATGGCTTTGGCCGATTTGTGGGCAAAGCCATTCTTGTTTCTGAAAATGAAAGTCAAAATGAATCTTTAAGGGGATAAAAGATAAAAAAACAGATTTAAATAGAAATATGAAGATATTTTGAGATTGATAAAGAAAATATCGCTATATTATTGTTGATAAAAATTAAAAGTCAAAGAAAGTCAAAGTCGAAAGTTGCCAATGTGACTGGAAAATTGTATAAATAATATAGAAAGATGATTAAACGTCAAGAAACAATATCAAAAAATTCAGGAGGTGTTGTTTATGTTCGGCATAGTACCTTTTGGAAGAAGAGGAATGGGTGTTAGCAGAAGAGGCAGAGATCTTTTTGATATTGACAGCTTTTTTGACGACTTTTTCGATGACCGCTTCTTTCCCGCATTCTATGGCGGCAATCAGATAAAAGTTGATATAAGAGAAAATGATAAAGAATATATACTTGAGGCTGATATACCCGGAGTAGATAAAGAAAACATCACTGTTGAAGTTAACGGTGATGTACTTACAATAAGTGCAAAATGGGATGAACAGACGGAAATAAAGAAAGAAAACTACTTAAGAAGAGAAAGAAGGGCAAGTTCAATGTCAAGGTCCTTTACTCTTGAGAATGTTGACAGTGACAGAATTACTGCAAAACACGAAAACGGAGTGCTGACACTGATATTGCCGAAGAAAGAACCCCGCTCAAGAGGAAGAAGAATCAATATTTCTTAATATAAAATAATATTAAAAAAGAATAATGAAATGATACGGCTCCCTTATGCACGGGGAGCTTTTTTGATTTTAAAAACAGGTTATGTAATAGGATTAAGCATCGAAAAGGAAAATAAAAATAGGCTTTAAGGAGTATTGACAAAACTTCAATAAATAAATATAATGATACTAACATAATGATAATATCAAAATACAAATTTCAAGTTCGGGGTGAAACAATGAGCGAAAGTAAGAAGGTTAACAAACAAGGACTTACTGAAGAGGAATTTTTGGCATCTTATGATGCGAGCAAGTATGAAAGGCCGTCAGTTACGGTGGATATGCTGATTTTTACGGTTACCAATGAAAAGAAGGAAAATTACAGGAAGCTTCCGGAAAAGGTTTTAAGACTGCTTATGATTAAAAGGGCGGATCATCCGTATATAGGACAATGGGCTCTTCCGGGCGGTTTTATAAAAATGGATGAGAGCCTGGAAGAGGGAGCTTTGAGGGAGCTGAAAGAAGAGACAAATATTGACAATATATATATGGAGCAGCTTTATACCTGGGGAGATGTAAACAGGGATCCGCGTACAAGGATAATAAGTGTTTCGTATATGGCATTGGTGGACAGTTCCAATCTGAATATTAAAGCCAGTGATGACGCCGACGATGCAAAGTGGTTTACCGTATCATGCAATTTATATCAGGAACAAAAAACGTTAACGGAAAAGGGATATATTCTTCAGCGCTTGTATAACCTGAGGCTGTCCGATGAAGAAGACAATCTTTCGGCAGTTATAAAGGTTGTAAAAACCGTTGAGGGCAGAGTGTCCAGAGTGGAGAGGGAAATTGTTGAGTCACACGGTATTGCGTTTGACCATGCAAAGATTATAGAGTACGCCGTCGAAAGGCTGCGCAATAAAATTGAGTATACGGATATTGCTTTTAACCTTATGCCGGAGAGGTTTACTTTGACGGAACTTCAGCAGGTGTACGAGGTTATTCTGGGTAGGGAGCTGTTAAAAGCCAATTTCAGAAGAAAAATAGCCAATATGGTAATTGAGACGAATGAGTACACCAAAGATGCGGGACACAGGCCTTCCAAACTGTTCCGATTCAATCCGAATTGGAATGATATTTCCGAATAGCATTGTGTTTTTTTGACTGAAAGATAGCTGTCAATTTTTTTCAAAAATTTGTCATTGACTATTTGGTCTATTTGTTATAGACTAATAATGTGAAGTCTATAATGAATAGACCAAGGAGGTACAATAATGAGTAAATTATTTCTCTCCGTTTTAAATATGAGCTTTACAGCAAGCTATGTAATTCTGTGCGTGATACTTGTCAGGCTGTTACTTAAAAAAGCTCCAAAATTCATATCCTATGCTTTGTGGGGAGTTGTTGCCTTCCGCTTAATAGTTCCGTTTTCTTTTGAAAGCATGTTTAGTCTTCTGCCTCGAAATATGAATGCGGCTCCGATTCTTCATGGTGTCATCTATCAGCAAAGTCCGACGGTTGTCAGCGGGATGGAAGTAATGGATTCTTTTTCAGGCCAATCACTTCCTGTATCCAACATGGGAGCAAGCGCAAATTCCTCGCACGTTTACATAGAAATAGCAGCATATATATGGGTTTTGGGAATAACAGCATTGCTTGTTTATAGTTTAGTGTCGTTTTTAAAACTAAAAAGGCAGCTTAAAAGTGCAAAGCTTGTAGACAAAAATATCTTCGAAGCAAAGAATTTGAAAACTCCCTTTGTATTTGGATTAATAAATCCCAGGATATATTTACCGGCCGGGCTTGATGCCACTGAGAGAAGATATATTTTGCTGCACGAACAAATCCATATCAGGCGCAAAGATTATATTATTAAAATATTAGCTTTTTTAATACTGTCCATACACTGGTTTAATCCTCTTGTTTGGATTGCGTTCAGATTAATGAGCAAGGATATGGAACTTTCCTGTGATGAAAGAGTGCTGAAAGAAATGGATGAAAATATTAAAAAACCTTATGCTGCTTCTTTGCTGTCCCTGGCAACTGAAAGGCATATTTTAAATGGAAGTCCGTTGGCTTTTGGCGAGGGAAATGTAAAGGACAGAATCAAGAATGTATTAAGTTATAAAAAACCGGCTTTTTGGGTGATTACAGTTGCTTTAGCTTTAGCCATAGTTGTTGGATTTGGTTTGCTGGCTAATCCTTACGTGGCTAAACCGGATGAAGATAAGTATATATCGCAGCTTTTAAAAAATAAAACCGAATATGTAGGCGATAACTCAAAAGTCGGCGGTATCATCTTTTTATTAAAATTTCCTAAAAACGTAAGTTATGATTTTTTTGAGCTTTTTACTGACAAGGAACCTTATGGAGTAAATATCAATTTGAAAACGGATACAGAAACCAAAAATTTATATGTTGGTGAAGAAAACCGGCAGCAGTTTCAAAGTAATGCCGTGATTATGTTTTCTCTGATTGGAAATGTTGAATATATCAGTTTTACACTTGATGATGGATTGGAGCCGTATTCTATACGGTACACGCGTGAATGGGCGAATAATCAATGGGGTAAGGATGTGCGCGATTTTGCCAAAAGCGAGGAGGAATTCAGCAAGTTAATTGATGCCGCATACGGCATTGGCAAAAATGAAGATAAACTGTAAAAAAGGATTGGGAAAATTTCTTGATTTTCAAATTGTTTGTATGCAGGATAAAGCCACATTTAGCTTTAGACCTGCTTTTTCATTATCTGGAACAATTTATTTTGAACAGTGCGCTGTGTTTCTTTAATCTATATATTTTCAGCAATTTTTTATGAAAATGAATTTTTTAGACACAGTAAAATTTTTAATGTTTATAGTATTTTTAATATTCAATTGTAAATGTAAACTGGATGGCTTATAATTTAACCTAATGAAATTTCGAGGTATACTTTTGAATATGTCAGATACGACTAAAATGCTTTGCGAACGGATGGATGGTATTGTATATGCAAAAAAATAATATAGACGCTAAGAAGTTTTAAAAAGAAATTTATTGTTCTCAAAAGACAGCGATTTAAAGATAGCGTTTTCTTTTTTATTTTTATCTTTTAGTGATCGTAAGAAGATTGAATCAGAGGAAAAACACAGGAGGTATAATATGAAAGTTTTAGTTATAAACGGAAGTCCCAAAGGTGAATACAGTATTACATTGCAAACTTCATTGTATCTGCAAAAAAAGTTTCCGGAGCATGAATTCGAGTTTCTTCGGGCCGGTCAGCAGATTAAGTCTTTGGAAAAAGATTTTTCCACTGCGGCTGAGTCGATAGCCGGTGCAGACTTGATTATTTTTTCTTATCCTGTTTATACCTTTATTGAGCCAAGTCAGCTGCACCGTTTTATAGAGCTTTTAAAAGCATCCGGCCTTGATGTGTCGGGGAAATTTGCCACCCAAATTACCACTTCCAAACATTTTTATGACGTTACTGCCCACAAATATATTCAGGATAATTGTCAGGACCTTGGTATGAAATATATTAAGGGACTTTCTGCGGATATGGATGACCTTCTTACGGAAAATGGACGTAAAACTGCGATAGAGTTTTTTAAATATGTGTGCTGGTGCATGGAACATGACATATATGAAGCTATCCCAAAGAGTCCCGGGGCTGCGGCGCATATTTCTGTCAGTCCTGCAAAATCGACTCAGGAAAAGAAGGATGGAGATGTGGTCATAGTTACGGATTGTGCAAAGGATGACAAGCAGCTTAATGATATGATTGACAGGTTCAGAGCGGTTTTAAATTATAAGAGCCGTGTTGTCAATATTTCGGAATACCCTTTTCAGGGAGGGTGTATAAGCTGCTTTAATTGTGCAGCTTCGGGAAAATGCATTTACAAGGACGGTTTTGACGACTTTCTGCGCAACAATATTCAGACTGCGGATGCCATAATATATGCATTTACCATCAAAGACCATTCCATGGGTTCTGTTTTTAAGATGTATGATGACAGGCAGTTTTGCAACGGCCACAGAACAGTGACTATGGGAAAGCCAACAGGATACCTGATTAGTGGTAACTATCCGGCGGAGACTAATCTGCAGGTGATTATTGAAGGACGAAGCGAAGTTGGAGGTAATTTCCTTGCCGGGGTTGCGTGTGACGAAACAAATCCGGATGAAGAAATAGACAGGCTTGCAGCAAGGCTTGATTATGCAATCAGTCATAAGTATGTGCAGCCTCAAAATTTCTATGGTGTTGGCGGAATGAAGATTTTCAGGGACCTTATCTGGCTCATGCGCGGTCTTATGAGAGAGGACCATCGTTTTTACAAAACACACGGATTGTATGACTTTCCTCAAAAGAAAAGAGGTACGGCATTAAAAATGTATCTTGCAGGTGCCATAATATCTTCGCCGAAACTGAGGTCTAAAATAGGAAATAAAATGAATGAAGGTATGATTGCACCGTATAAAAAAGTTTTGGAGAAGTATTAGAGCTATTGAAATAATTGAAAAATTGAAGTATATGTATATAAGTAATTGCTTTGATGTGAAGGGTGTCGAAATGTGAAAAGTAAAATAATTGCTTTTTTTAAAAAAGAAATTGTGCTTGTTGTGGCTGCGGTACTTGCTTTTATTTCCGGTTTTATTGTTCCGCCCACTAAAGCATATATGGAATATATAGACTGGTGTGTGCTGGGAATTTTATTGAGTTTGATGACGGTTATGGCAGGTCTTCAGAAAAATGGGCTGTTTGATACTTTGGTTGTTGCCTTGCTGAAAAGAACCAAAAAGGTATGGCAGCTGGCTTTTGTACTGGTATTTTTGTGTTTTTTTCTCAGTATGCTTATTACTAATGATGTTGCCCTTATCACATTTGTCCCTTTTGCCATTTTAACTTTGAAAAAGTGCGGACAGGAACGGCTGGTTATACCTGTAGTGGTTCTTCAGACAATCGCAGCCAACCTGGGCAGTATGCTGACTCCAATAGGCAATCCCCAGAATTTGTATTTATATAACTTGTCTCAAATGGGAATTTTGGAGTTTGTGCTGTTTATGCTTCCTTATACAATGGTTTCAGGACTGCTTTTGGTAATCTCGTTGTTGCTTATTAAGGGCAAACACGAAGCGGTTGTTATAAAAGAAGAAACGAACATGCGGCTTTCACTGAAAAAGAACATAATTTATCTGATTTTGTTTGCTTTATCTCTTTTGAGTGTTGCCAAGATTTTGCATTACATGGTTGTACTGATTTTGGTATTGCTTGTAGTTTTTATAATGGAAAAGGATGTTTTAAAATCAGTCGATTATTGTTTGCTTTTGACTTTTATTTGTTTTTTTATTTTCACGGGGAATTTGGAAAATATTCCTGCGGTAAAAGATACATTGCAAAATTTGATAACCGGTCGGGAACTTGTTATAAGCGTTTTTGCAAGTCAAGCCATAAGCAATGTCCCAGCGGCGCTTTTATTGTCCGAATTTACGGACAACTACCGGGTATTGTTGAAAGGTGTGAATATAGGCGGCCTTGGGACTTTGATTGCGTCAATGGCGAGTTTGATATCCTATAAAATATTTGCGAACCATTATAATGAACTTAAAGGACGGTATTTTCTCTGGTTTACTTTGGCAAACATAATTTATCTTTTGATATTAACGGTGGTTGCGGTAATAGTCTAAACCTGTTTGAAGTTGTTATATCCTTTTTTCATTTATCAATCATTTGGGCTATAATTTTTTTATTATTAACAATCGGACGTTTTAATGCTATACTAAATTTAGTAAAAGTGAGAGGGTATTTGTTTTAATTGTTTAATTGTATTAATTTTATTTAGGAGTGTGTAAACAGAGTGAAACCAAAAAAGATATTAAAACTTGCAGCTTTAAATATTGGAATTGTTTTGTTCAATATTATACTTTTCGGCGTGGTGGGCATACAGCTGAACGGAGCTGACGCCTTACGTACCGCCGCTGGAGGTGCTGCAATATTTCTGAGCATATCATTTTTCTTGTATGGGAACTACACACTCTTATCCCAAAATGATACCCAAATCAATATAAATGAGATAGACGATTATAGAGATTGTATTATTGCACTCAATCAGTCCTATGGAAAGAAAGCTTTTGACGAAAGCATTACTACAATAAAAGAGCAGGTTGAACGTTTCAAAAAAAAGAAGGAAAAAATATTTGAGATTCTCGGCCAAAAATTTGATGTTATTGACAAAGTCTATGAAAAGTTTAAGACAACCATCTTTGATGTTGAATATGTTTTTTTGTCCAATATTAAAGCCATTTTAAGCAAGATAAATGCTTTTGATGAGGAAGATTACGAAAGGCTGTGCCGCGATATTTCTCAAAAAAAGTTTTCCGACGAAGTTATTGCTTCAAAAAAGAATATATATAAAGAGTACTTCATCTTTGTAAAAAATGCAATAGAGGATAATGAAGAGATAATCATAAAACTTGATGCACTTTTGCTTGAAATTTCGAAACACAGCACCATTGAAGCGGGAGAAATCGAAAACATGAAAGAAATTAAAGAAATGGACGAACTGATAAAAAAATCCAGATATTATATATAGTTATTTATAAGCCATTAAAACAATGCAACGGTTTATGATGTTTTTAAAAGTTAATCAATGCCGTATCGGCTAATGATTATTAAAATATGCTGCAGTGACAGGCATTTGGTAGTTTATTTTTTAAAATAGTTTATTTTTTTAAATATTTTAAAAGAAAGGGCGGTTTTGGGGGAAAATGCCGGAAAGCAAAAAGAATTTAAAAGTTATAGTAATTTTATTGGGAATAGCTTTAGTTGTGTTCGGGCTTATTTATGGTGGCATTTCTTTGACGCAAAACTTTGGAAAAAGTCAAAAAGTAATTTCAATGGAAAGTGCCGAAAAAAAACTGGATAAACTTTATAAAGATATAACTGTAAATATTATTGAGCCAAAAAAAGGGCAGGTGGACATTGATCCTCCGGACCTTAAAGAGTCTTTGCCTGATATTTCCAAATATCCGCCTCAGGTGGAAGAAACTACAGGCACTTTTATAGAAATCTTTTCTTCCACTGAAAAGTCAGGAGAGAAAAAAGACGGATGGCTTCTTGATGTGGCAAGGGAATTTAACAGAGCCAACATACAGGTAAACGGTAAACCTGTTTCTGTCAGAATCAGAGGTATTGCCTCGGGTTTGGCGACAGACTACATAATTTCCGGTAAATATCTTCCTGATGCCTTTACACCTTCCAACGAGCTTTGGGGGGAAATGATCAGGGCAAGCGGGGTGGATATATCCCTTGTTGAAAAAAGACTTGCCGGTAATGTTGCAGGAGTGCTTCTTTCAAAAGCAAAGTATGAGGAATTGCTTCAGAAATATGGTTCAATAAATTTAAAAAATATTACTGAGGCGGTTGCGGCAAACGAAATAGCAATGGGTTATACCAATCCTTTTGCAAGTTCAACGGGAATGAACTTTCTTGTTTCAACATTGAGTACTTTTGACAGTAAAAATATATTGAGCGAAAAAGCTATAGAAGGTTTTGAAAAATTTCAGACCAATATTCCTTTTGTGGCTTATACTACTTTACAGATGAGGGAGTCTGCAAAATCCGGCGTTCTCGACGGCTTTATACTGGAGTACCAGACCTATGAAAATACTCCTGAACTGAAAAAGGACTATGTTTTCACTCCTTTTGGTGTAAGACATGACAGTCCGATGTATGCCATCGGAAATCTAACTCAGGAGAAAAAAGAAATACTCAATAAATTCGTTGAGTTTTGCAAAAGCAGCAAATCACAGGAGCTTGCAACAGAATACGGTTTCAACAGGCTTGACGATTATTTGCCTGAAATATCGAATTTTGACGGAGAGGCTATAATGAAAGCCCAGAAGCTTTGGAAAGAAAAGAAGGATGTTAACAATGACATTGTAGCCGTTTTTGTTGCCGATGTGTCGGGAAGTATGGCAGGTGAACCGCTCAACAGATTGAAGCAATCTCTTATAAATGGTTCTAAATATATAAGTTCAGATGTTTCCATCGGGTTGGTGTCTTATTCCACGGATGTGAATATAAATCTTCCGATTGCCAAATTTGACTTAAACCAAAGGTCTTTGTTTGTAGGTGCGGTTGAAAGCCTGGCTGCGGGCGGCAATACAGCAACGTTTGACGCGATAATTGTGGCAACGAAAATGCTTAAGGAAGAAAAAGCAAAGAATCCTAATGCCAAATTGATGCTGTTTGTGTTAAGTGACGGTGTGACAAATTACGGCCACTCGCTAAACGATATTAAAGATATGATGAAGACTTTCGGAATTCCAATTTATACTATAGGATATAACGCAAATATAAAGGCATTGGAGACTTTATCACAAATAAACGAAGCGGCAAATATAAATGCTGATACGGAAGATGTTGTATATCAGTTGGGAAGTTTGTTCAACGCCCAGATGTAATTTAAGGATTTTGTTCTTGTGAAAAATTTGGCATAGCCGTTGAGACGGGCTATGCCAAATTTTTTATTTTTTCTCTATTATAATGAATGATTTATTTTATTCTGTAAACTTATATGGTATAATATGTATGAAAAGGTTTTTGATAGATTCAAAGAATTGCCAGTGGAAAATAACATGAATGCTGGGCTTTAAAGAACCACAGTACTTAATCATTCAGGAGGGAAAAGAACCGTCAGGAAAGAAATCTTAAATTTCAATAAAACATTTATAAAAAAAACATATAAAAAACAAAGGAGGAGTAAATATGAAAGTCAAGCTAAAGGGCACATTTTTACTTTTGATTTTGATTGCAGCGCTCTTGTTTAATACGGTCTGTTCAAGTGCTGCAGAGAGCGTACTGCAAGACAGGACCATTGATGACATAGTGAAGAGATATCAAAACAATCCGTTTCGTATTAATGTGTCCGTTTCTGACATATATGAAATTGAGCCCAAAGCTGAGCCTCCTTATGTTGCAGGAAAATTAAAAAGTGACTATTTAAAGGAAGCATTAAATTGTGTAAATTTTATGCGTTATCTGGTTGGATTGCCGAATGATCTTGTTCTGGACGACAATTATAATAATTATGCCCAGCATGGAACAGTATTACTGGCAAGATTAAGAGGTATAGCTCATTATCCTCAAAAACCCGGTGATATGCCTGATGAATTTTACAATCTTGCATATAAAGGAACTTCAAGTTCCAGTATTGCATACGGTTTTTCATCTTTAATGGATAGCATTATGGCATTTATGAAAGATAATAATAGTGAATTGAATCTTAGTACAGTGGGTCACCGCAGATGGCTGCTAAATCCAGGTATGGAGAAAACAGGCTTTGGACAGTGCGGGCGTTACTATTGCACATATATATTGGATTCAGTTATGGGTGCTTCCGTTAAATTTGACTTTATAGCGTGGCCTGCAAGAAATTATATGCCTGTGGAATATTTTAATGATGCAAGCGTACCTTGGTCGGTTAATCTTGGAAGCGATTATTTTTCGCCTTCCCTTAATGAAGTCGAAGTGACTCTTAAGAGAAGAAGTGACAACAAAGTATGGATTTTTAATAAAGACAATATTGAGGAATATGGGCTTTTTAATGTGAACAATGATTATTATGGAATGACAAAATGTATTATTTTCAGGCCAAAGGGTATCGGTAGCTATAATAAGAATGATGTATTTGATGTAAACATCAAAGGAATAAGGCTTTCTACCGACGGACCGACTGAAATTAATTACACGGTGAGATTTTTCAGTTTGAAAGATGCTATTGCTGAAAGGGAAAGAAATTTTACATACGGGGATTTAAACGGTGACGGAAGGGTAAATTCGACGGACTTGGCAGTAATGAAAAGGTATCTTTTAAAACAAGTACAAATTTCAGATATCAGACCTGCAGATTTAAATGGTGACGGAAAAGCAAATTCCACTGATTACCAGTTACTTAAACGGTATATTTTAAAAACGATAGATATATTTCCTGTTGAAAAATAGATTTTTAATGCAAGGGATTATAGCTCACAATAAATCCTCTTAATGAATAAGATAATCTGTAATTATTCATTAAGGGGAGAGAATATGGGCTATTATCTTAAAGTAAATAATGTAAAACTATATGTCGAAGATTTAAATCCGGAGTGCAAAAAGACAATCCTGTTTTTACACGGCTGGCCGGGCAGTCACAAACTGTTTGAATACCAATTTGACAAGCTGCCCCAATTAGGGTATCGGTGTATTGGAATCGATACAAGAGGCTTTGGGAACTCGGATAAACCGTTTTACGGATACGATTACAACACCTTGTCCGATGATGTGAGAGGCGTGGTGGAAGCTTTAGGCCTGCGTGATTTTACATTGGCGGGACATTCCACCGGCGGTGCAATAGCGGTAAGATACATGGGACGCCATAAGGGGTACGGGGTATCCAGGCTGGTTCTTATTGCAGCAGCTGCGCCAAGTTTGATAAAGCGTCCCAATTTTCCCTATGGTATTGACGAAGAGACGGTGCTGGAGATGATTGAAGGTACATATAATGACCGTCCGCAAATGCTTAAGAATTTTGGCGACAGGTTTTTCTTTCAACGTACATCCCAGGCATTTTCCAATTGGTTCTTCCAGTTGGGGCTGCAGGCGGCCGGATGGGCAACGGCAGCGATTGCAAAGACATGGATAAATGAAGTATTGTTTGTAGATATGGAAGCTATTCATGTGCCCACTTTGATTATTCATGGCATTCATGATAAAGTGGTTCCTTTTCAGCTGGGAGAGATACAGCAAAGGATGATTCGAAATTCCAGGCTGGTACCGTTTGAACTTTCCGGGCATGGAGTTTTTTATGACCAGAAGGATGAATTCAATGCTTTGCTGGCGAGATTTGTAGAGAGCTAATTTGGTGACGAACTTTACAAAAATCAATAAAAGGAAAAATTGCTTTTCAATTCAGGTCATTCCTTAAACGATATTAAAGATATGATGCAGTCTTTTGCAATTCCGATTTATACCATAGGCTATAACGCAAATATAAAGGAATTGAAGGTTCTCTCTCAAATTAATGAAGCAGCAGGTATAAATGCTGATACGGAAGATATTGTATATCATTTGGGAAGCTTGTTGAACACATGGATGTAATTAAAGGTTTTATTGAAAGACGAAAATCTCCTTCCTGGCAAGAATCATAATAGCCGGGGAGGAGATTTTTATGGATAGTTAAGTAAATTCGAAAGTATCGGTCAGAATTTTGGACAATGGACTTTGCTACGTATACAATAGACAGTATGAAGTGAAATATGAAGTGAAAAATTTTGGAGATTTTACGTAAAAATCGCATAAATGAACCATGTATTAAATTAAATACCCATAGTATCGCAAATAAAATATATGCAACAGAAAACTATATTATAGGAATTCCTACGGACCATCCGGATGAAATTTCGGACGCTTTCACGAAGTCGGTGGCAGCACTGTTGGCTAAATCAAACGGAATAAGAACACCGGAATTGATATGTTTTGATGACTCTTATACCATAAAAGCATTGGATAAAAAACTGCACAAGATTGGCAAAGCAGAAGATGGCGCATGTAATTTGATATTGGATATGCTAAGACTATTGAGGTTGGCTAAAGATTTGTTTTGACTTTTGCAAAGGTAGTTCGAAGTTGTGGTATGTGTTGGAAAAGTGACGATTGCTTTCGGCATTAATAAGTAATAAAAAGGCATCCGTTGTTTTTAAGTGATAAGGCATTAGAATTTTCGATTAGCAGATACTTAAATGCAATGGGATTCAAAAGGGGCTGTCTCAAAACAGAATGAATTTTTGCGGCAGAGCCCTTTTTTTAATCTAAAATCTAAGCAGGCTAAAGTACATAAAAAAATTGTCAATTTATTCGAAGTCATAAATAGAATCCGAATAAATTGACAATAATTATGTTATTTGTATTAAAGTTTTTTAGCGGTGATATGTATTATTGATTTCCGACAGGTAGATGAGTAATTCTTCCTGTGATATATTTTTCTATAAGAATTCTATCGGTTTGGTCTATAACATTATTTCCGTCAGCATCTGCAGCAAACAGACTAGCATCCGATAATTGTCCTGTACCGTTAATATGGTTGCATATCAGTATATAATCATTCTCGTCTACTATTCCGTTATTGTCAATGTCGCCATACGTATATATGCGGTTTTTCCCGATATCTGACGTGCCACCTTTGCCTAATAAATACATTTGAAGTATGGCAAGATCGATGGAATTTACATATCCATTCCCATCTACATCAGCGGCAGCTAACTGTTTAAATGTCAGGTTTGAATTTATTAAATGTGATTTAAGTATGGCGTAATCAATGGAGGATATTTCTCCATTTCCGTCTATATCTCCAATTTTGACAGAAGTTCTAATCTTCCTCAAGGCTTTTGCAACGTTTAACCTACCGCTTGTGGCAACTTTACCCTGCAAGTCCGGTAGAAAATCCACACTGGATAAAATCAAATCTTTTAGTTGTTGTGTAGTTAAAGACGGATTTGAAGATAACAACAAAGCAGCTGCTCCTGCTACATGTGGCGCAGACATGGATGTACCTGTTTTTATATCGTAAGGTCCGCCTTCTCCTGCAAGATGTGTTGGAATAGTACTACGAATATCTGTCCCGGGGGCAGCAAGGTCAACCGAAATAACACCATAATTTGAAGATTCATAAAGTTTATCATCTTTATCAGTATTTGCAACAGTAATAATATTTTCAGCGGTACAGCTTGCGGGATAAATAACATCGTCCGGTAGGTCAATATTTTTATTGAAGTTTCCGGCAGCTGTTACGAATAACAAGTCTGCATTACTTATTGCATCATTTAGAGCCTGAGAATCAAATGGCCTATCTCCAATTTGAGATTTATGTAATCCCAAACTAACGTTTACAATTTTAATATCCATTGCATCGGCATAATTAATTGCCTTAATCATAGTAGAAACCCAATTGTCCAAATCTTTAAATTTATTTCCGCTAAGATGCTTAAGTGAGGCAATCTTAACATTAGGTCCAAAACCTGCAATTATTCCCGCACAATGTGTGCCATGGTCTCCTATGTCCATAGGATCAGAGTCGTCAGCACCGAAATCATACCCATAAATATCATCCGTATACCCATTTCCATCGTCATCTACTCCCGGAAGTCCATTGGCTTCGGCTGTGTTTATCCACATATGGTTTATCAAATCGGGATGATTATAATCAATTCCTGAATCTATAACTCCCACAACTACATCCTGATTGCCTGAACACAGTCCCATTGCTTCCAATGCACTAATTATTTCCATGGGATTTTCTGTTTTTCCTTCGTTATTGTTTTCTTCACTTGCAGTTTCTATCAGAAAGTCGGGTTCAGCATATGCAACATTTGGTTCATTATTTAACTTTTCAATCGCCTTTAGCACTCCATCTTTGGTTTTGTCCTTTAAATACAATAAATAAATTTTTTTCTTTTTCTTCTTTTCCGTACTGTTATCATTAGCTTTTGCAGGTTTTTGAGCTTTCGTCAAATCTTCGAACGACTCGACTCCCAAATTTTGAAGCTTATTACTAATAATGCTTATATCGTATCCTTCTTTGAATCCAACAATTACTCTTCCTTCTGCGAAAGAGCAATCTGAATTGACATAATTGCTTTTTAGACCTAAATCAACTGAATTATTATTTGCCAATGCAAACTGACTTCCTGCAAATGTTCCTGCAATTACTGTTGTTAAAGCCAGAAACTTTGCTATGTGCTTTTTGAAACTCATAAAGTACCTCCTCCTAGACAATTTAAATATTTTTTTGAAAATGTTCAGACGTATGTATTATGTAGCCTAAACTGAATTATTAATACTATTATAAAGGATTTTTTGTAAATTGCAATATTAAATGCAACACCTATAGTGGAAATCATCCATAATTTTAGGTGTTAAAGTACAACATCATCTTTTAGCCCTTCTTAACTACTATCTTGAGCGAGTGCAGA
>Ga0209508_1000719_pt1 | contig 30656 bp, 31 predicted proteins | sample AD_UKC129_MetaG_FD_184427 | JGI IMG/M metagenome (GOLD analysis project Ga0209508, IMG submission 184427) | Active sludge microbial communities of municipal wastewater-treating anaerobic digesters from Canada - AD_UKC129_MetaG (SPAdes) (version 2) | ecosystem: Engineered > Bioreactor > Anaerobic... | reverse complement strand
CCGTGCGGTTCAACTGCGAGTGGAGCCAGTCCGTGTCGCTTGGGCGAGCCGTGGTCGAAATCGAACTGGTGGAGGTAGCCTGATGCTGTTGCTCAAACCGGGAGTCCGCATTGCAGGCCTGCGGCCGGAAATCCTGCTCGCGGTGGTGGCCGCAGAGCGCGTCTGCGCCGAGATGGGCGTGGATTGTGTTGTGACAGCGTGCGTGGACGGCGTCCACAAGGCCGGCTCTCTCCACTACTGCGGCCTTGCGGTCGATCTCCGCAGCCGCGATTTCCGCCCGGGAGACGCGGATAAGGCCATTGCGCGCCTCAAGCAGTGCCTCGGCACGGACTACGACGTGGTTCTTGAAAAGGACCACCTCCATCTGGAGTATCAGCCAAAGCAGCCGTTGACCCATGCCTGACTACATCGGCAACATCGCCGTCCCGGAGATCGTGCCGAGCGGCACCTTCCCCATTCTGCCCGACTACCCGCACGGCCGCGCGCAGCTGCCCGAGGTGGTAATCCACCAGTTCGGCTCCGGCAACGCGAAGATCGAGCAACGGTTCCTCCTTGGCACCGGCGCTGTGCGCTTTACCGTGCGGCGTGCCTGGCTCCGCGAGTCCGAACGCATTGCCCTGCGCAACTTCTGGGAGTCGAAGTACGGTCCCTACGGCGCGTTCACCTACAACGCGCCCAACGACGACGGCATCGGGACCACGCCCTGCATCTGCCGCTTCGCCAACGAGCCGCTGTCCTGGGAAATGGTCGCCGACTGGGCCTGCTCCGTCGGCGTCACGCTGGTCGAGATCCCGTCGAGCACGCCCGCATACGCGCTGAACTCCACCGTGACCCGCTTCCCCTCCCAAGCGCTCAAGGACGCGCTGCTCTCGCAGGTGCAGCAGGTGATCCCGCTCGTCAGGATCCAGCCGCTTCAGCCCGGCTACCCGGCAATCTATCTCTCCGACCGCCGCTGCACCGTCGGCGGCCAACTCTACCAGGCGCGCCTGATCGACTTCGATGGGATCTCGCAGGGAATGGGCAGCGAGGCCGACGACGCCTCCTTCACCCTCGGCAACGCCGACCGCGTCATGCGCGACCTCGCCAACGACGTCGACCTTTACCGCGCCTCGATCGAGTTCTCGCTGTTTCACGTGGGCACCGGCATCAAGCTCGATCTCTGGAAGGGCGACATCGTCAACTGGTCGCTCGATGCCGGCCCCGAGTTCAAAGTCACCGCGTCGGACGGCCTCTATGAACTGAACCTGCCTTACCCGACCCGCAAGATCTCGCGCACCTGCTGGAAGGCATTCAACTCGCAGGCCTGCCCGTTCGCCGGCCACGGCGCGCTTGACCTGGTCCACTTTCCCGAAGCCGATCCCACTCGCTGCGACAAGAACTACGAGACGCCGAACGGGTGTCTCGCGCACGGAATGAAGCGCTACTACGGCGGCATCGTAGCCGAACCGCAGGGCGTCCGCATCAAGGACAACTCGACGGGCGTGTGGGGCTTCGGCCGGTCCACGATCACCAGCGTGTCGCTGGTTGCCGAGTCGATCTACGACCAGGTGCTGCCCGAGATCTACACGGACACCGACATGCCGGTGAACTGCAAGATTGCGGCGGGCCGCGACGAGAGCGATTTCTACGAGGCGCTGGGCATCGTGGGCGAAGGGCCGCTCGTGGCGTTCACCACGCCGCGCATGGAAGACAAGGACGGCGACCGCAAGGCGGAAACCTTCGTCGGCCACACGCTCGACGGCCAGGCCCACCACGGCTTTCCGAACAACGACTACGGTCTGCGCACCTGCCTGGGCAGTGATCCCGCAAGCACCACCGATTTCTTTTCGCTCGACCAGTCCGGCGATGTGACCGGTGGCGACTGGCGCAAGGTCTACTCAGGCAACTCGACCTACAAGGACAACTTCGCGGCCGGAACGTCGTTCATCGTGATCCGCAGGTCGGACGCGAAGGGCCTGCAACTATCGAGGCCCGGCGACCACGCCATGATCGCGACGGTCCAGCAAGGCCTGCGCGGCTGGGTGTGGACCAGCCCCGGCGTGCGCGTCTACGGGCCGGCGCTGACCAACCCCGTCTGGATCGCCGTCAACATGCTGCTCCGGGCGCGCGGGCTGCGCCTCGGCGCGGATGCTACAACCCAGCAGCTCGATTTTGCCGAGACGTTCTTCGACGTCGAGGCCGCGATCAACGCCGCCGCGATCTGCGACCAGCAGGTGACGAAGCTCGTCGGTGCTGGCACCGAGGCGCAGTTTAAGTTCCGCGGCGTGATCCAGGAGGAGAAGCCCCTGCGCGACTGGCTCCAGGAAGTGCTCATGAACTGCCTGGGCTATTACACGTTCGCCTTCGGCAAGCTCAAGATCGGCATCCGCAACAACTCCTCCGTGGTTGAGGCCTTCACCGAAGGCAATATCCTGTTCCGCAGCCTGGAAATGGCGCCGCTCAAACCCTCCTTCAACCACCTCACGGCCAACTTCGCCGACCAGGATTTCGGCTTCGTCAACAACAGCGTGGCGGTTTACGACATCGACCACGCTGCGCTCATTGGCGGCGGCGCCGGGCCACTGTTCCTGAAGTCCAACGTCAACCTGTGCGGGGCCTCGACCAAGTCGCAGGCGGCGCGCATCGTGAGTGTGCGGCTGCGCGAGGAGTTGGGCGGAACGAGCGCGGCGGAATGGAAGAAGGCGCGCCAGGTCTCCTTCAACACCACCGTGCTCGCGCTCAACACCGAGCCCGGCATGGTCTGTTCGATGACGCACCCCGACATGCCCGGCGGCAGCGGCGAGTTCCGCGTCACCTCCTGGCGCCTGAACAAGGACTTCTCGATCGACATTCAGGGCCGCACGACCACCGACAGCATGTACGACCTGGTCGCCGGCCCCAAGCCCGCCGACGTGGAACCGTCACCCGTGCCGGAGGAGATCCTGCACGACACCGGGGTGCCGGGCATCGTCTTGGGCACGCCGAAGCTGGGCGATTACGGAACCATCGCGCTCGATGACATCGAGGTCCAGCCGGACGCCTCCGGCAACATGAACATCGCCGGCGCGCACCAGGTCGCGATGGCCCTGTATTACGTGGATGAACTGGCGACCGACCTTTGGGCCCGCCTCGAAGCTCCCATCGACAAGTACACCGACCCAGTGACCGTCTCCTGCACGGTGAACCCGGATACCGCGCGCGGTTTCCGCGTCGGCGACTTCGTAGTCTTCAACGATGAGGCGGCCGATCCAGACCATCCTGGCCGCCGCTCCTATGAATGCGCCCAGATCGTCGGGCCCGGCAACGAGGGCGATGTAGTGCCTTCGGGCAACTTTGTGATTCAGCGCGCCTGGCCCGGCGTCGATCCTGGCTTCGCCACGTTCGGAACGTTCCGCTGCGCTCACGCGAAGGGCATCCGGTTTTTCAAGCTCGACTACAAGATCTTCACCTACTCGGTGAAAAAAGGCTTCTTCCGGACCCCCGGCATTCCGGCGCGCGTTGAGGCGAAGCTTCCCTCGGCCTGTGTGGTCGCGATGCTCGTGGGCGTGGCCAATCACTTCGGCTTCGGGCCGTTCACCGTCTGGCCGCTATCCCACCACAACGAGCCGTTCATGCCTGGCGACCGGACCTGCTCGGGTGGCGCCTACACGTTCCAGATTCCGGGCCCGCTCGCGGTCGCGGACACGGTGGCGATTCCGATGAAGGTGCAGGACCCGGCTTCGATCCGCTGCGTTTACGCCTACCTGCAGCGGGGCACTTCGGACGGGCAATCGGCCTATCTGGTCAAAATCAGCCGGGACGGCGGCGCCACCTGGGAGCCGCTCGAGTACATGGGGATTGCGCAGTCGCTGCCCACGCCATCTAAGACCACCTATGACTTCCTCGTCAGGCGAGGGTATGGGCGGCCGGAAACGCGACGGCTGCCCTACAACGACTTCGGCATCGTGCTCTATTACGCGGTGACCGCTGGTCCAGACCCGCAAACGGTCCCGACCGCCTCCTACGGCGCGAACCGGCTTGGCTTCGACGTGGGCGAGTTCGTGCACATCAACCTGGGGCAGCCCGACGAGGAGTACGTCGAGGTGCTCTCGGCCGACCCGGACAACCAGACGTTCACCGCGATTTTCACCAAGGATCACGCCGTGGGCGCGACGGTCCGCCCGACGATTTGGCCGACGCCTATCCTGAATGAGGGCGACGACCTCGCGTTCGACATTCTGGTGGTGGCGTCGCCGGACCCGGGCAGCGATCTCACCGTGGTGATTCAGACCTAGAGGCTACACATGCTACTGAATCCAAATCGCTCCAGGAACCGTATCTTTGTTGAAACACAAACCAACTGCAAATCTGCGCACTCGCACCTCAGACTCGCAAGATGAAATCAAATTAATATTAATAATTATAGACCTTTTTGCCTTTATATGCCAAATTCCCTCGCAGGAGGGACCTCATGGCCATTGCTTACGTTCAGGGAATGGTATTCCCAACAATTGTCAGCATCCTATCGGCGGTGGGTATGGCTGTCCCGGCCATCGCCCAGCCCTTACAGGCGCCAGCTTTGGCTGCTCCCACTCTCCGACTTCCGCCCCATGCTGTCCCCGGCTCCACACCGGAACGACGTGCAGCGCTGCTGCGATACACACCGGAGCAGCGGGAGAAAATGTTGGCCCCGGTCAAGGCGTACCTTATGCAGCGCTGGCAAAAGACCGGGGGAGGCCTCAGCCCGGGAGTCTTCCGGTCCTGGCAGGACATAATAGCGAACCGCGGCACATCCGTCGCTCCCGAGCTCACAGCGTCGTCGGTGGCCCACTTCACGTTCCAATTCCGCGACAATTCGGGCGTGCTGGCCACACCGAACGCAGCAGTGCGCGAATATCACGGTGTCTATCCCAGGTCGGTCGGTACAAACGCAGTGTTTGGAATACAATCTGATGACCTCGATTTCGATGGGCTGCCCGAGGATTTTGAGAACCAGCTCGCGGACAACTTTACGCCCATTTACGGAGTCTCGGGAGGCGAGTTCAATTACTTCGCGCGTTTCGGGGACTATGTCCCCCAGACCGTGATCCAAAGACTGGGCCCGGTCCCGCCGACGAGCCATTTCCGCGTACAACCGCTGGGGCTCGCGACGGACGCCAACGGCACCCTCGTCTTTGCGATGCGAATCGACTACCTGACCTCTTGGGACGCTGACGGCGGACTTGCGGGCGGTGGCGCCTTTTGCTTGTACTCGTATTTCGGTCTGGACTCACTTATCCAGGTTCTAACGGACCACGAGTTGGACAACGAGCGCTCGGCAATGCTGGTGGCTGCACCTGCGGTGAACGGAAGCTATAACTCCGACCCGAACGCCTACAGCCTTTACAGCGTCTACTTGGCAGCCCACGAAGGGACGTTCTTCGATCACAGTATCTATGCAGATTTCTGGCCTGTCGTGCCAGCCGGGAATCATCTTAACGTCTCGCTCTCGAAGTCGAAGCATGCGACCTACAATTTCAATCCAGATTACTATCCGCTGTTTCCATATTGGTTCATCGCGGACACGTATGCTGGGTTATATGACTCGTACTATGCCGGCTTGATCAGTTACGACACACTGTTGCTCTCGCTTGCGATCGCTGACGACATCTTCTATGGTTGTGTCGTCGAGCGCTTCGGTAGTCAGGGGGGTGCCTTCGCACAGACCCGCATCAACGTGGGCGAGCCAGACGCTCCGATTGACGGGTGTGGGTTTATTCGCGACAACACCTCGCGTTCCAGTTATCTATACCAGAAACTGGCTGCGCCTCTTTGGTAGTATCGTTGGAAGGATAAACAGCAGGAACATGACTCGAAAGACAATTGCCCTCATTCTCTGCACGATGCTAAGCGTCACGACGTGGTGTAGCGCCGCCAACACGTCTATGATCCAGCATGGAAAGGACACGGCGGGTTGGGCTGCGGCGGTGCATCAAGCCGATGCTAACGGCTACAATTTTGTGGAATTCCGCCTCACGGATCGCCGCAAGGTGAAGGGCTATCTGAGAGCCGTATACCCGGAATCCTGCACCGTTCAGGCTGCACCGGGAACGGTCGAGGTCTCCTATAGTGATATCCAGTCTGCGAAATGGAAGCACAAAGACCCGGCCGTTCCCACCAAGTACGCGAACCAAGCTTTGAGCCGTCCAGCCAAGTACGCTTTGATTCTCGGCATCGGGTTGGTTCTTGGTGTGCTCGCTGCGATTTGGGCTGGCAGGTCATAAACCTACCGTGAATTCGATCATGGTGACGCATACCTGTAGGGTAGCTTCGGCTGCTCGGCTCTCGGCTTGTCGGTGAGACGCCGGTAGGCTCACTTTACTAGCTAGGCCAACACGTACCCCAGAGCGCGAATAGTCGCTTCGTTGCGCGGTCGCGCTGCGGGCAGCTCTGTGTTTCTCGCGCCGTTTTCTCCGCTACTGATGGGCTCTCAGCCTCTCCACATCTTCGACCCCCGCCGGACCATGCACGTGCAGGGCTTTTCCGGCCGCGCTGCGACAACCACCATCCACAACGCCACCGAGACCGGTCTGTCCATCTCCGGTATTTTCCAGGCGCCCGAGGATTTCGCCGTCCTCTGCCTCTACGACGCTTATGATTACTTCAACCACTTGCGCACAAAGCCGCTGCCGCGGACCGACCTGGCCGGCCTCCGGCTACAGTTCGATCTGGAATACGACCATTCCCTCGAGGGCGCAATCCGTTTCGATGCCGCCAAGTACCCGTCCGTCTCCTGGGACTCGATGACTTTCGTGTGCGGCAAAGGAGACCCTGAAGACCTTTACGAGGTGCGCCTCCGCGACTATGCCACCGTGCTCGATGGCGAGGTCTACGACTCGTATGCGACGCTGATGCTCCGCACCGATCTCAGCCTGGCGGCCCTCGCGGACGTGAATCGTCCGGGCATCGATTACATCCACCTCTACTTCCGCGACACGCGCTACACAGTCACGCACATGGATGCACGCGTGGAGGCGCAGATCGAAGAATACAATCCCACCACCGGAGAGCTGAGGCTGGCCGAGGGAACACCGTTTCCGTTCGGCGCGTGGGCGGTTATCGATCCGGGCGCGGCAACCGAGGAGTTGGTCCGGCTCGATCCCCATCCCTCCTTCCACAGCTACGTCGTCTCGTGCTCGTTCCCGCACGAGGCCGGCTGCACCGTGCGGCTCGTTCCGGGAGCGGACGCGATGATCGCCAAACTGGTCGAAATCATCAATACACCGGGCGAGGAAGTCGCCGGCCGCTACGGCCCCGACCAGAGCGGAACGATCAGCGCCATCGGCAGCGGCAACCTGCAGGAGGCGCGCATCATGCTCACGTTCCCGAACGCGCCGCCTCCGGACGGCTGCTATGGCGCCCTCGGCAATCTCGATCGGGTGTTCGCCTCTGCCGGGCATGCACAGGCCGGCGCGCCGGCTTTCGCCTGGGAGAAGGAGAACGTCCGGTTTCAGAAGGGTGACAATCAGCGACGGTACCACATCGATCTTGATTTCGGCTCGGGGCTGAAGGACAAGCTCAACCGCGACGTGCCGCTCGACGACGTGCGCAAGATCTACATGGTCTTCGCGCCACGCTTCGAGAACGTGGAAGGTGCCCTGGAGGACGGCTGCACGCTCACGGCGGACGTCGGTCCAAACGACACGGTGTGGCAGGTGGAGGATTCCTCGGCACTCTCCGGAGGGCGGTACTTCATCGGCACACCCACGAGCGAGGAGCGCGTTCGCCTGCTCTCAGTGGCCTCTCCCACGCAGATCACAATCGAACGCGGGTTCGAGGGCTCGGCGCCCGGATCGTGGCCGCCGGGCACGCGGATGAAGAAGGTCTCACCGATCAGCGGCTTCGCTTCGGATATCGAGTGGCGAGCCACGATCTCGAACCTTGCGGTAACCGGGGACCGCTCGCTCAAGGTCGGCGGCGGCGCGCCGCGGATCGAAGAATCGGACGCGCGCTGCAAGTACTCCGGCTACTGGGAGAGCTACTCTTACGGCGGCGGCTTTCCGACCCAGTGGTGGTCGATGGGCCGCGCCAGGCGTTGCGCGCCGAACAATCCCTCCGACATCCGGAAGGTCACGATCCGATACTCCTACCAGTCGGCGCACGATCTCTACCTCGGCACGTTTCTCGCGACCGACTGCGGCAAGATCAGCGTTTCGGTGGACAGCGATCCGGCGACCACGCACGACCTGTATCTCAACGAGTACGGCGGCACGACCGCAAACCTGAGGCTGCGCAGCGGCGTGCCGGCCGGGAACCATACGGTCGAGATCACCGCGCTGTTCGACCGTAATCCGGCCTCGGGCGGCTACTACTTCTACTTCGACTATCTCTGGACGCTCGTACCGCAGGATGTTCCGGACCCGCCGCAAGAGTACCCGAGCGTCTCGCTCGCCATCGACTTCGACACCGACCACGGCTACCGCAAGCCACCCGCCTGGCACCTGTGGCAGCTCGAGCGGCTCGGCTTCAAGGGGCACGCCGATGTCTACATGGGCGTCTTCTGGAACAACAAGCGGCGGCGCGTGGGCGCGACCTACCCTTACGCCACCATCCAGTTCTCGGGCGAGCCCGTGCCTGGCGAGGTCGTTTCGGTCAAGATCTCGGGCACCACGATCAACCACGCCATCGGTTACGGCGAAACCCTGCAGCACATCGTGAGCCACTTCCGGGCTGCGATCAACGGCATGTTTGTAGGGGTCTGGGCTGACGACAACTTCGGTACCTCGACCACGTTGCGGGTGCAATCGAAAGCGCCGCTGTGGACATTTTTCGACAACGCTGCTATCGGCTCGCCATCAGTCTCGGCGGTGATAGATGACCACTTGGGCGTGGCCGGCGATGAGGGCGACTGGGAGCTGGTCGATGCGGTATCGCCGGTGATGACGGAGGGCGCGCGGCGCTGGATTCGTGATCTCGCCAGCCAGTTCGCCACAGCGGGAATCCCGGCGTCATTCGCTTTTTCGATGGAGGTGTACCGGCCGCCGGAGGAGATGGCGGCGCGCTACTGGGATGGGGCCCCGGTGGAGCTCGATGTGCCCTCGACGCAGATGCACTTCGGCGCGCGCGTGCGGAACTACCTCAAGCAGATGTACACGGAGTGCGCCGACCAGGTCGCCGCCGCGGGGCTGCCCATCGTGCTCCAATTCGGCGAGACGCAGTGGTGGTATTTCCCGAATGCCTCCGGCATGCCGTTCTACGATGCGGAAACCAAGGCCGCGTTCGAGGCGCGCTACGGGCGGCCCATGCACAGGTTCCTGACGAATACAGACGATCCGAACGAGGACCTCGAGACCGCCGATTTCCTGCGCGACCGCATCTGGGAGTACTGCCAGGAGGTGATCGCCTACGTGCGGCAGTTCCATCCGACGGCCGTGTTCGAGTGCCTTTGGCCGCTCGACGCGAACCAGGGCAAGCCCACGCCCTCCTCCGAGTTCCGTGCGCTCAACTTCCACGTCAACTTGCCGAACGAATGGAAAACCTCCGCGTACGGCGTGAAGTACTTCCGCGCGGAGGGCTTCGATTACGACGTCTGGCAGAAAAACGCCGTCCGCATGCGGCAGACGATGGAGTTCCCGCTCACGCTCGGTCGTCCGCCTGAGGAATGCATGTACCTGGCTGGAATCTACGGTCCGCCGGACCCGCCGATCGCGCAGGCCTATGGCATGTGGCGCAACAAGGGCCTGTATTCGTTCTGCTTCTGGGCCTTCGACCAGTTCTGCTTGAACTCGCGCCCGGTCCCGCTTGAGGTGGCAAGCCAGGCGGTGGCTACGTCGGTCTCGTATCACAAACCGCGCGCAGCTCGGGCGCTGCCGGCGGTCGTCGCCAAGCCAGCGGCCGTCCCCGCCGCCGGCGCCTTGAACCGCTTCCGGTCGAATACGAAGAGGCTGAATGAGTAACTACCCAAACGCCATCGACGGCCCGGCAACGCTCTACTCGCCGGTGGACGCTTTCTCCACGCGTCCGCTCGAAACAACCGCCACGCTACAGGTCCTGGCCGGCGACACGACGATCAGTGTAGCTTCGACAGATGGGTTTGCGCCCACCTACGGAATTCTTTCGATTGATGACGAGCTGATCGTCTACGGCTCGAAAACGGCGACCCAGTTCACCGGCTGCCAGCGCGGGGCCTTCGGCACAACGGCGGCGCAACATGCCCAGGGAGTGGCGGTGAAAGCCAACATGGTCTCGGCGTTCATCACCGCACTCCAATCGGCCGTCACGGCGATTGAGAACGAGCTGGGCACCGTGGCTGCGCGGAACTACGTCCGGCGCGACGGCGCGGTCACCATCACCGGCGTGAAGACGTTCATCGATGGAGCGGAGTTCGGTTCCGGCGTGAAGGCCGCCACAGGTCTGGTGCGCCTGCCCAACGCCGGCGCAATCAAGTGGCGCAAGGCCGACAACTCGGGCGACCTCGGCATGGCGTTGAACGCGAACGACCACCTCGCGTTCGATGCGGTTATCGACTTCGCCGCAGGACAGACGTTCGGTGCGTTCTCGTACCCGGATGCCACGACTACCTCGAAGGGCATCGTGCAGATCGACCCGGTCGGCGGGATCGCGGTGAACGGTGGCGTGATCTCGCTCGCGAACTCTGGCGCTACGCCCGGAACGTATTCCAAAGTGACCGTGGATGCCAAGGGCCGCGTGACGGGCGGCGCGCCGCTCGCGGGCTCAGACCTGCCCGCGCACCAGCATATCGCCAGCGACATCGTGAGCGGCGCATTCGGCGTGCCGCGCGGTGGCACCGGACTGACGACCATCGAGGCGAACAAGCTGCTCTACTCACCGGCCCAGGACACGCTGGCCGAGTTGACGATCGGCCCTGGCTTGTCGCTCGCGGCCAGCGTGCTGGCGCTTGGCAGCCATGGTCACGACCAATCGGACGTGGCAGGGCTCGTGACCGACCTCGCAATGCGGCCGCTCAAGGGACCCGGCTTCGCGCCTTCCCGCGCCGCCGTCATCAACTCCTCTGGAGCAATTGATGCGGCAGTTGGGAACGGCGGTGATTGCGTGCTGGTAGACGGCACCTCCGCGGCGAAAGCCGATGCAAGCCATACGCACTCAGCATCGGACATCGTCTCCGGCGCGCTGGCGCTGGCCCGCGGCGGCACGGGAGCGGACCTTTCAGCGAGCGGTCCGGGTTTCCTTAGGCAGACGAGCGCAGGGGCGGCTGTTACTGTTGCAGCGCTCCAAGCCAGCGATCTCCCCACGCACGCGCACACGTCCGCGCAGGTCAGCGATGCGACGCCGAACGCCATCGCGAGTACGGTCGTCCTGCGCGATGCCTCGGGCGGCGCCAGCTTCGCGTATGCTGCCGCCAACAATTTCTCGGCGTATCTCGACTCGCATTTCCAGTCTGTGGAGTGCGGCCCTTACGGAACCGTGGGTGGCGCATTCGAGAACATGGCGAAATACTCCGAAGACTTCTCGGTGGCGACCTGGGACAAGAACGGCGGCTCGTGCTCGGTGACCGCGAACGCCGCGACGGCGCCCGACGGCAACACGACGGCCGACCAGGTCACTGCCGTCACCGCCACCCCGGTCATCCAGCAGCAGATCGCAGGCCTGGCGCCCGGGGGCCAGTACACGTTCTACATTTGGGCGCGCGTTGAATCCGGAACGCGCAAGGTCTCGATCGCCATCGTGGATAATCCCTATGCTGCGTACCTTGCCGGCCCGACGCAAATCACGCTCACAACTGCATGGCAGCGCTTCAAGATCACCGGGACGCTGGCGGCCGGCCAGACCGGCCTCTGGATCGTCGTCCGTCAGTTCGACGGCAACGGCGACGACTGGACCAGCGGCTCGATCCTGCTCTGGGGCGCGTGCCTCCAGCAGGGCAACGACCCGAAGAAGGGATACGCCCGCACGTGGGGCTACCAGGCGACGCCGGTCGCGGCCGGAGTTGCATGCGGCCCGCTGCTGGTCGCAGCGAAGGACAATGTGGAAACACCGTTCCGCGTCGCGGGCCCTGGATCTAATCTCGCCGACCACACACTCCTGCAGGTCACGCCGGCGGGCGAACTTCTGATCGCGGGTGGCAGCGGCAACGGTTACCGCTTCGCGGAACTGATGAACGCCAGCAATCCCTCGGGATGGTCCGGCGTGATCAAAGTCAAGAATCCCGCCGGAGTGACGGCGGGCTACATTCTGCTCTATTCAAGCCCGTAAAGGACAACGACATGAAACTGATGCTGGACCACACCCAGCGTCTGAACCTGCACGCCCTTCTGGGCGCGCAGCGGGCGGACGTGGGTTCGATTCGCGCAATTTGGGCCATCCAGGACCGGCTCGCGCTTGATGCGAACGAGGAGAAGGCCCTCCAACTGAAGCGAGAGGTTGTCGCCGGCCAGGAGCGCGTCTTGTGGAATCCCGCGCTCTCGATTGCCACAAAGGAATTCGAGTTCTCCGATGCGGAGGTCGCGCGCATCAAGGCGGCGCTCCAGACGTGGGACTCGTATGGGGTCGCCGCCGATCGCCGGTGGCTTCAGCCGCTCGTCGACGCGCTGTTCTCGACGGACCGCACGGGGCCATAGGAGGAAGGCGAAGCGTACTGGAAGACCGTTGGCGGGCATCGCCGCATCACATGTAGCCGTGGAGGCGGGACTGGCCGGCAAACGGCGTTCTCACTTGTCTCTGCGCCTGAAAGTGAAACCGATCAGGAACTCCACCTGGTCCGCCCGCGTGCGGACGTCGGCCGAGAAGGGATCCTTCGCCCACCGCGTGTAGCGCACCCTCGGCGCGATCCCGACTCTCCACCACGGCGTCTCCACTCCTACGCCCGCCGTAGCGCCCACGTGGGATGGGTCAGATCGATTGAGATTGCCGGTTGCACGAAACGATGGTCCAGCCTCCACGAACGGCATCACCCGGCCCGCACGGAGATTGTACTTTGCCAGGACTGGGAATTGCCAAGTCAGCACCGTTGCCGGCGCCCAACCGATGACCGCGTTGTTCCGATCAAAGGTGGCTCCTTGGCGGTAGTGCAGTGGTTTGTAGAGCGCATCGACCCCGACCGAAAGCTGCGGGAGCAACCGGACACCCAGTGAGACGCCGACAACGTACCCGCCCGCGTCCGATTCCGCGATGTCGGGGGGAAACTCAGAGTATGGGGGCGGAAGATCTGAAAGCGGGATGTAGTGAGAGACGAAGTCCCGGTTCGCATAGCCTCCCGCAACCACACCGAACGAAACACGCTGGGCTAATGCGCCCGGCGCCAGCAAACTCGTGGCGATGAGAGCCAGAGTAGGAATAAAGCCGCGAGGTTTCCGATGGACGCTCATAGGAATTGGACAGGCACGACACGCCCACACGCCCGCAACGCCAAACACCAAAGCATGACACCGGTTTGTATTGTTCGGCTAATTCGGGGTGGTTTCGAGACGGTATCCAGCGCGGGCTCGAATCAATGCCCGCGGGTACTCCTTCTGCTTTGCCGGGCCAAGGCGGACGGTAAGGCGCCGAAAGGCCGGCCTGTTGATCTCGGACGGTGGGTAGAATCCAAGCAGGTATCGTGATCTGATCCGGGCAAACATCTCGCCCAGAAAGTCCTCTCTCTCCCTCCGGCTCGTCATCTCGCCGCCGGTCTCGTTGACGATCCGCTCGATAGAGAGGTAAACCCGGTTGGCCGCTGGCTTCCTCCTGTCGTCGACGATCGGGGGCACACCCGGGATCGGTATGCCGATCCGTGTGATACGCCCGCCGCCGGCGGGCTCGCGCGTGTGAATGACGACCGCATTGGCCGTGGCATTGGATTCCAGCAGCTCGGTCACCACTGCATCGAGCTTGGCTTTGGAACGAGATTCCTTGTCGTCTGTCAGGACCAGAACAGCGCGGCGGCGGTCCTGTGATGGCTTACCTTCCGAGCGGAGTAGCTCAGCGGCGGCCGCCAGCGCGTCGTACAATCGCGTACCCTGGTCCAGTCTCAAAGTATGGGCGACTGAACGCTCGGCTTCCCGCAACAACTCGGACCTCGATTGGGTCAAACCAAGCACAATCTTGGGTTTGGCGGAAAACGTCATCAGGGCCACGCGATCCCGAGGGAGGAGGTCCTCAACTGCCCAACGAAGGGTCTGGACCAGCGCCCGAGACGCCTCGATCATGCTGCCGCTCACATCAAGCAACAGCACCAGGTCGAGTGCGACGGAGCCAAAATCGAAAACCTTGATCTCACGTGGCTCGCCTTCGTCCAGGACCTCGAAGTCCTCGCGGTTTAGCGAACTGATGACTTTGCCGGTATCACGATTCAGAACCTGAGCATCAATCAGAACTAGCGCGGTCTCGGAGCGAAAAATGGGTTCCTGGCTGGCCCAACATCGGACTGCGGAAGTCGAGAGGATAAACTGACGACGTGTCATGGAAGTGAGCGGGCGTCCGTACCCGAAGAAGTGGACGCCCGCCTCTCTCTCCCCGTTACAGTCTATCTCGCGGCTGGTATGACATCGACTACCGGTCGGCGTGTGAGGTATGAGCCCCAGCAGCCATCCCCGTCCTGCTGCCGACAAAGACGGCCGCTGCAGGAGGTGGACTTGGGCAAGCGAGACGACACCCACGGCCGCAATGGCTGAAACCGTCGACACCACCTGTGCGTCTCCACCCCTGGTGAATTTGACATGTTTCGCTCTCCGTGCTTCCTTTCCCGGCATGTGAGCGTCCTTTTCGTGTGTCTGCTCTCAGTTGCTCACAATACGTTCGCGCAAGATCCAGGGCAAGTCTCTGAGAACCGATCCGATCAACGTGTGGTGCAGGTGGACGTGGGCGTCTACGACAGGAATCGAGCCACGCCGATTCTGGGCTTGTCGTGCGACGATTTTGACCTGAATGACGGCGGTCAGGCGGCGGAACTGATTTCGTGTAAGCCCATCACCGCCCTTGACGTCATTCTTGTGGCCGATGAATTATCGCTCCGGCTCGTGCCAGGACGCGCGTTCCAGCAGGATCTGAAGCGAGGTCTCTCGAATTGGCGCAAGGCCGACCGCGTCGCGTTGCTCAGCCTCATCTATGGAGATCTCCGGTGGCTTTACGATTTCACTAACAGCCCCAAGCCCATTCTGGACATCCTTAACGGAGCCAAAACACGGCCACGAATCCAGAGCCTCAACCAACCGATATTCGATGCGATTTCCGAGGCGGCACAGAAACTACGAGGCTCTGTCGCCGATGTCCGGGCGATCCTCGTACTATCGAACGACCGAGAGAGGCGCTCGCAGGCCAAGCCAGATTCTGCGGCAGAGGACGCTCTCAAGGCGAATGCCAGCATCTACCAGATCATTCTCAACAACATCGGCGGCAGCGTCGGTGTTGTCGGGCTCCCGTGGCCCTTACCTCGACCCGAGATTCGCGGCCAAGTTCCCGTTCCGCCCCCGTCGCCAGCAATGACGAGGATCGTCCTGCGAAGCGGGGGAGAGCAACTCGCCACCGCCGTCTTGCAAAATGCATTCAGCACAATGATCGAGCTTCTGCGCGGGCGGTATATCTTATCTTACCGTCGCCCGCTCAGGAAACAAGGCGATTACCACGCCATCTCGGTGCGACTGAGCACTTCTGCCGAACGCAAACACCCAAATGCCATCGTAAGAGTGCGAGCCGGCTATTACACTCCAGGCTAGAATTGCAACCTACTGAACGTAATAGCCTTCGCGTGCCCGCACCACCGCGTTCGGATAGCGTTTCCGTGCCTCCTCCGTCAGCGACACGGTGATTCGCCGGAACGTGCCAGTCTCCGCCTTTGGTGGCCGGTACCACACGCTATACCGATTGCGGATGCGCGCCAGCATTTGGGGGAAGCTGTCTCTCATGCGCGCCGATATGAGCGCATCGCCTCCGGTTGCATGCGCGATATGAATCACGTTTTCCTGCCTATAACCAGGATCCTCAGGACGGTCCCGCGGGGGCGGCAGCCTTCTTCCGAGATGTTGGCGATGGATAACGATTGCGTTAAGTACGGTGTCCGCAGCCAACAGTTCGCGTATGATGCCAGCGTCCGGAACCGGCTCGAAAGGCACATCAGGATCATCGCCCCGGCCTGGCCCCGGCAGATTGTCAGTAATGATCAGGATTGCGCGCTTAAAAGCCGCCACGGGCGACAACCCTGCGTCGGAGTGGGCCAATAGAAGATTTAGCGCGGATGAAATTGGGGCGATAAGGCGAGTGCCCGAGCCATGTAGTACACCTCTTCGAGCGACTCGCTGAATGGCTCCTGCCACTAGCTGCATGTCCGAGGTAAGCGGCTGCTCGATGGTTGCCTCGACAGCAAACGACATCACCCCTATTTCGTCGTGCGGCCGAACCTGCTTCAGCACTGCAGTTGCAACAGACGCTATCTCGCGAAGGTCCCGTCGCACACTGCCGCTCATGTCGAGCAAAAGCACAAGGCGGATCGGAATTGATTCCTGGCCGAAGGCGATGATCGTTTGAGGCTCGCCCTCATCTTCCACAAGGAAGTCCTTCGCCTGCAGGCCGGGGAGAACGAGTCCGTTCTGCGTCACGGAAACCTGGACGTGAATGTTTGTGACTTCGGCCTCAAAGCGCGGTGTCTGGGCTGGCCAGCACAACCCAGGCACCGCCAAGAGGCATACTGCTTTCGAAACCAATCTCGAAAGCTTGAGATCACGTGGTCTGGTCAAGAGCGTTCCTGGCTCCATGCTGTTTCATGCGCCTGCTTGCTGGGGAAGTCCCAGGACGGCCCGCTTAGCATCACGGCAACGAAACCGTTCTGGAGTGGCCGCCGGTCGTGCCGGTCTTCTCTGTGATCGTGTAGTCCTGAGGGATCGCAAACAATGAAGCTTCCGGTTCACCGATCCGTATATTGTCATACTGCTGGACAGATTCGCCGCGAGAGGAACTCTGCTTGATGTAGAGCGGCAACTGGATCGTGGTCGCGGTCCACACCTCTGTTGTGACGAAGCCAAACTGCAGCTTCTGGTCGCCTTTCGTTACCGTCTTTCTGCCGCGCGCAAGGTATCCGGCGATTTCCTTCTCGCCTAGATCCTCCACGGCTTGACCCAGAACCGGCTGGCCAGTCGCGGGCACGCTGCGGGAAGGCGGCGGCAGCTCTGGCTTGGCGACCGACGGCATCAGGATAATTGTAGCTTCTTTCGTCGTGTGGTTTAGGTGGGTAATGGTGCGTGCCTTGGGATCGGTGATGACCGATCCAAAACTTGTATCTTGTCGGGTCTTGCCGTCCTGGCTACGCCAGTACTTACCGCTTTGGGATTGGGTGAAGCCGCCGTGAGGCGTGTTTGACACAACCGTCGTCTTGACGTCCGCGCTCAAGGCCGGACGGTTGGCGTTGGCACCTGCCACTGTGCCTGGAATCGTAAACTGCGCGCGGACGCTAAGCGAGATTAGCATAGCGCCACCGGCGACGGCAATGTGCTTCAAGCATCGCTGTGTCATGGTATCCTCCAAAAATCTCCCGGCAATCCTTCTTATAGGAGCACTTTCTCCACATACAGCCCCACACCGGTATTGACTATGTAGGTGTTCAAGTAAGGGTCGACCGCGATGAACGTAAAGCCAGCGCTTTGGACGATCGGGTAGTAGCAATAGTAGCAGCGCTCATCGAAGCCGTAAGCGCCGAGGTCCATGTTGTCGTATGCCTGCCAGATGACCGTCAACGGGGAGAACAGTGCGAGATCGGCGCTGATCATCGGCGGATAACCGAGTGGTTCGACGGAGGTGAATACGAACGCGCAGTGCGCAGTGGTGAGTTCTGCCCCTACTACAGCAGATCCGGGCGAGATTTGATCGGGGTAGTACTGATATGGCCAGTAATAGTAGTCCTGGCTGACCATTACGGGGGGCACCGGCACGGCAAATCCCTCGCATGGTGGAGGATAGACCTCGAAGTGCAGAACCGGTGTTGCCTGAACACCTCCGACGTACCAAGTCTCCACCCAGGATCCAACTGTGCTCGGGTCCATGATGCCGGACAGCACGAACCTGCCAGTAGCGTCCGTTTCTCCATAAACTGTACAGCCCAGCGACTGGCCGTTGTGAGTGGCGCATACTTTCACTTCTTCGTGCGGCGGGCCGGTGATGTCGATCCGCCACTCGTCTCCGACGATGAAATTCGTTCCGCCACGCGTGAGGTTAGTGAGTTGGACGGTTGGCGTCTGAGCCGCGGCTGACTGGACGCAAAGGCTTGCGACCGCCAAAAGCGCCAGACCTGATATCAGAGGCGCTCGGCTGGCGGAGAGCAAGACGTTTGGTCCTCGTTTCAGGATGGTTGTCGGCCCGTCAGCGCCCACGGATCTGGTCGAACCTGCAAATGTGCGATTCACCTTAGCTGCCTCCTGTTGGCGAAGTCGAAGCGAGGCGGTGAGGGGAACTGATGGTGGACCGGACTTCCGGGCCCGAAGCATGCGATACAAGCAGGCAATACGGCGGGGCAATGCTTTCCGCAGCTTCGGTCTCACGATCTCCGCATCCAGCCTCACCGCTATCGCCCCAGCCAATCGATATCACAGGTCGGCAGCAGCTCGATGCCGTAGATGCCGTACTTGCCGTAAATTGGCACGCCCTGAACATTAACGATTAATAAGGTTTTCCCTTGCGCTGCAACCACTGTTGAACATCGTCGCGCCGGAACCGCCACTGCCGACCGACTTTCACGGCCGGAATCACGCTGCTCTCGGCCCAGAGCCGCAATGTGCGAGGCGAAACACCAAGCCAGCGCGATACGTCAATGGTTGTCAAAAGGCGACCGACTGGGTCTACGGCCTCATCCTCAGCAGCGGGACCGAAATGCTGAAACGCCATCAGGCGCAGGAGGATCTCCAAATCGCCAAGAAACAACTGTCTGTCTGCGGTGCTCGCCGAGGCTGGAATAAGTAGGCGGTAGGATTCCAGGTTCAGCCAGGTCTTGACCGCCGTCGCTTTCCCGCAATCGAGGCCGGAGAAATAGAGGTCGAGGTCCGCTTTCTGCTCTTCCAGCGGATAGTTGAGCCAGACGCGGAAGGCCTCCTCATGCATTGTCTCTAAGAGACGGGCGATCTCGACCTTTTCCGCCTCATTCGAGGCACAAGGATGAGAATACGCGCCGCTGTTTGGATCGCGAAATCCGGCGATGTACGCGAGCCGCGTCATCGTCGAGGGGAGTTGCCGGATGGCGGCGTCCAGCATACCCCGGCGGCTTCGATGTGCCGTTAAGGGCGGCATCACTGCCCCCTGCGTTCCCACGAAGCGCCGCTATGGCCGAGTCGCCAGTTCGGTCGCCCACTGCGGCTTGATCACGATTTTAGGGCGTCGGCAGCCGCGATTCAAGGGTTGAATATTCTGTAATCTGAAAAGCTCGGCCGCAGGTATTGCGCCGAAATTCGAGCCCGGGCAAACCGTAATTGCCGCGCTTTGCTCCAGCGAATCGCAGCAGTAGTCGGGCTCGGCTATCCCTGTTCCATCTCCGTGAGCGACGGCTTACGCGCGCTCGGAATCATGCGGCAGCACTCCGCGTAGTACAGCTCATCGAGCGCCGCCGCTTCGCCATCGAGCACAAACATCACCGCTCTCGGGTCTCCGGTATCCGCAGCGAGATGTAGCGCCTCGGCGAGCGTTGCACGGGTATCCCGCTTGCGGCGCCGCTTCGGATTGACCGTGCTCGCTCGTTCGCCCGCTGGGTGCCGCCGATACCGCACAAGCACCGGCCGTGCCCGCCGCGCACCCGGCCCGATCTCGCCTGCGACCCGCCACAGATCTTCGGGAGTGGCCGCGTTCTGAATGCGTGCCTGCAATTGGGCAAGACGTCCCATGGCCATGGCCTCTCCTTCAGCGGCCTCCCATCGAGTCCTTCCGAGTCCGGACCATGCGCCGCTCGTGGTCGAAGTAGAACTTCCGCGCGACCAGCCTCGCGCCGTTCTTCAGGCGTGTTTCAATCGCCTCGATCTTCCGTGCGGCCTCCAGGTTGGCCTTCCACTCGACATCCTGCCACGCGACGACTTCTTCCAGGTCCTTGTCGGTAACGAAGTCGAGCTTCAACTGGCGGGGTTTGATTGAAATAACCCGGAGTTTCGGATTCGATTCGTTCGCCATAGCAGGTTATTTTATGGCGAATAAATAGCGAAAACAACCGTCTATTCATTGAGGGGGCGAGGCGCCGGACCACTACATCTTGCGCTTCCAGCCACAACAATCAGCCGATTTTTTGTTTTCTTTTCGGCGCAACGGCCTTCTCGCCAAGCACTTCGGCGCCGGCCAGGCGCACGGCCTGAAGCGCAATTTCGGCCGAGGGAGTGGGCTTCTTCTGGCGCAGCAGGGCCAGCAGCCAGTGGACGTACTGCTCCTCGTCGTGGGTAAGCGCGCCAAACGGCGAAGCTGCTTGAACTTGCGCGGATTCGCGCAGGGTTTTGGGCGCCTCGCCGGTCTGGTTGACGGACTCGAGCCAGGCCGTAAACGCTTGTTCCGACGCCTCTTTCATCTTCAGGCCGCGCGTGGCGACGGCGATTTTGACCTGCCGGTGCAGCTCCTTGGGCAGTTCGATTCCAAACTTTATTTGGCTTTGATCCATAGAGTTATCGCTGGTCGTGGTGCACTCATGCGATGCGGCGATTGACAATAATCGCGAAATCGCGAATACTATCCTTTCAACTTCACATCAACTATGAAACACCCCATCCTGAAACGCAAGCCGAACCGCAAGGACGACCCGCTCTACGGCCTCAACCGCCGGGTCGCCCGCAAGCTCGGCAAGAGCGAGTCGCTCGTCAGCCTGGTGCGCCGCGGGCTCATCGCCTCGCGGCACGTGGCCGACGCGATCGAGGCCGAAGGCCGGCTGATGCTCCAGGAGTGGGCCGCCGCGCAGAAGGCCAAGTGCGCCGGCAAGGAGGCCCAGCATGCCTGAGCCGGCCCCCTGCCAGGCCGACGTCGTCGCCGGGCGGATCGTCGTCAACGCGCCGCTCTCCGCGCTGCTGGTCTGCGGCCGCATTCCCGGCGGGAACTGGGATCGGACCAAGCGGGCCTGGAGCTACCCCGCGACCACGAGCCACGCGAAGCTCATCAAGGACCGCATACCGCGCCTCGAGGCCACCGGCGCCTTCGCTGCTCTCCTTCGCAACGGCCATGCGCCGCAACCCGCCGCGCCGGCGCCGCAGCCCAAGCCGGCCGAGCCCGAGGTTGCCGTTCCGGAAGGCCTGATCACCCGGCCCTGGCGTCACCAGATGGCCGCCTACAAGTTCTGTCTCGACCGGATCGCGAAAGGCTTCCGCGGCTTCCTGCTCGCCATGGGGATGGGCACCGGCAAGAGCCTGGTGGCCTGCATGCTCATCCTCGGATTGGCGGCGCGGCGCGTGTTGATCGCCTGCCCGCTCCGCGTGGTGCCGGTGTGGATCTCCCAGTTCGAACGGCATGTGGGCACCCCTGTGGTCGTCGCCGGGCTGGACGAGGATGCCGGCAGCGTCGCCCAGAAACAGCAGCTCGCTGCGGAAAAGCTCCGGCTCGCCGAAGCGCGCGGGGTTCCGTTCATCGCGGTCATCAACTACGACTCGGCCTGGCGCGAGCCGTTCGCCGGCTGGGCCGAGAAACAGAACTGGGACCTCGTCATCGCCGACGAGGCGCACCGGATCAAGGCCCCGGGCGGCAAGGCCAGCCTCTTCTTCAAGCGCATGCGCATGAAGGCGCGATACCGGGCCGGGCTCACCGGCACGCCGATGCCGCACAGCCACACCGACATCTACGCCCCGTTCCGGTTCCTCGACATCGGCATCTTCGGCCCCAGCTTCAACGCGTTTCGCCAGGAGTATTGCGTGATGGGCGGTTACCAGAAGAAGCAGGTGGTCGCGCCGCGCAACCTGGACAAGCTCGAAGAGAAGATGCGCCTGATCACGTTCCGGGTGGACAAGGGCGTGCTCGACCTGCCGCCCGAGACGCACGTGATCTACCACTGTGACCTGGGCTCCGAGGCGCTGCGGGTTTACCGGGGCGTCGAGGACAAATTCGTTGCCGAGGTGAAGGACGGCATGGTGACCGCAGCCAACGCCATGGTGAAGCTAATGCGCCTCCAGCAGATCACCGGCGGCTGGATGAAGACCGACGACGAGCGGTATCACCGCATCGACACCTCGAAGCAGAAGCTGCTGGCCGACACGCTGGAGGACATCGGCAGCGACGAACCGGTCGTCGTGTTCTGCCGGTTCCACGCGGACCTCGATGCGGTTCACGAGGCCTGCCAGGCCCTCGGCTACGCGAGCCTGGAGCTCTCGGGCCGCCGCGACGAGCTGAAACGGTGGCAGAGCGGCGAGGCGCAGGTCCTCGCCGTACAAATCAGCGCGGGCGGAGTCGGCGTCGATCTGACCAGGGCGCGCTACAGTCTGTTCTTCTCCCTCTCGTTCTCACTGGGTGAGTATGATCAAGCGCTCGCCCGCGTGCATAGGCCGGGGCAGACGAAGCCTGTTACCCACATCCACCTTATCGCGCGCCACACGGTCGACGAGAGAATTCAACGCGCCCTTGAGAGGCGGGCTGAAGTCATCAATGCGATCCTTGCGGAGATCCGGTCATGACCGACGTGTCAGAAGTCCTCGCGCACGTCACCTTTGATCCCAACGGGTGCTGGACCTGGGATCGGGCACGCACGAAAGCGGGCTACGGGGAGGCGAATCTTAACGGCCGGATCGTGCTGGTTCACCGGGTTCTCTACACGCGCGTTCACGGCGACATCCCGGACCATCTGGAACTGGACCATCTGTGCCGCAACCGCGCGTGCTGCAACCCATTTCACCTGGAGTTGGTAACGCACCGGGAGAATGTACTCCGTGGCGAATCGCCCCCTGCGCGCTTGGCGCGAGCCACGCATTGCATAGCGGGGCACGAGTTCACGCCGGAGAACACGATCTACATTCAGGGCGGTCGTCGACGCCGCGAATGCAAGATGCAACGGGATCGTGAGTCTTATCGCCGGCGCTTCGGGCTTCGTGGGAACGCGCAATCGAGAAAGATCCATTGCCCCCGAGGGCACCCTTACGACGGGCAGAACACATATCAGCACAACGGCCGCCGTCACTGCCGGACGTGCATGCGGGAGCGTGCACTGAGGCGGCGGAACGGCGCCGCCGCAATCGAGAGCTGAAGAGGAGAACGACAGCAATGAACATGGAGCAACTGAAGGAGTTCGTGTGCCTGGAGAACCGGAAACGCGATCTCGACGCGGAGCTGAAGGGAGTCAAGGCCAAGCTCGACGAACTGGAGGAGGCGCTGGTGCCCCAGTTCATCGAGGCCGGCCTGACGAAGGCCACCGTCGACGGCCGCACGGTGTCGCTGGCTCAGGAGATCTACGCGAGCCCGCTCGACGGCCGCGAGCGCGTGGTCGAAGCGCTCAAGGCCTCCGAACTCGCGCAGTATGTCAGCGAAAACTACAACACCAACTCGCTCTCGGCGTTCGTGCGCGAAGTGGCGCGGGATGTGGCTGCCCAGGCGGAAAGGGAAGAGCGGATCTTCACCGAGGAGGACGTGCGGGCCGCGCTGCCGGCGCCCCTCGGCCTGGCCTTGAAGATCTCGTTCGTCCACACCCTGCGCAGCAGGAAGGCTTAGTTCAACCAAGGAGAAAACCATCATGCAGGAACTTGTGAAGATCAACGCGCCGCGCGCCCTGACGCTCGGTCCGGAAGCGGCGCAAGCGGTGCAGGAGGCGTTCGCCGTCAACATCGCCGGAGGCAGCGTGTCGGAGTTCGACCTGCCGCGCATCAAGGTCAACCCCGGCACGGCGCTGTGGCTGATCCCCACGCTTGAGGGCGAGGAGACGGCGCAGCGGATCGAAGGCGTGATCGTGTTCGCCCGCGACACCCGCGCCTATTACCAGAGCAAGGACGCGGGCAACGTGCCGCCGGACTGCTCCTCTTCGGACAACGTCACCGGCGTGGGCAAGCCGGGCGGCCAGTGCGCCCAGTGCCCGCTCGCGCGGTGGGACAGCGCCGGCGACGGCAGCGGCGCGCAGGCCTGCAAGCAGGTCAAGCAGCTTTTCATGCTGCGCGGCGAGGCGATGTTCCCCGAGGTGGTGTCGCTTCCTCCCACCAGCGTGCGCAACGCCCGGCAGTTCTTCCTCAAGCTCACCACCCAGGGCATCCCGTATTACCAGGCGTTCGTCGCCATCGAACTGGAGAAGGCGCAGAACGGCCAAGGCAAGACCTACGGCAAGGCCGTGCTGAAGTTCCTGCGGCGGCTGACGCCGGAAGAGACGCAGCGCGCCGTCGAGTTCCACCAGATGTGCCAGCAGTTCGCCGGCCGCATCCCGACCACGACGTCCGCCGCAGAAGCGAATGCCGACGCCGCGTAGAGGAGCCGCAATGTTCCAGGAGACCATCCTTCAGATCAACAACGGCGCCACCCTCGAGGAACTCTCCGAGGAGCTGGCCAAGGTCGTCGCCGCCGTGCGCGCGGCCGGCAAGAGCGGCGCGCTCACTCTGACGCTCAAGGTGCTGCCCCCTTCGAAAGGCTCGACCGACGTGCTGATGGTCGAGAGCCAAGTGAAAACCAAGCTGCCGGAGCGCGACCGCGGCATGACCGTGTTCTACGCCACCGACGACAACCGGCTGGTCCGGAACGACCCGAAGCAGCAGATGCTGCCGCTCCGCGTGGTCGATATCGAAACGCCCCGCAAAGGCGAACTCAAGGAGGTCATCTGATGCCGCAGTACGAACCCGAAAGGATCGGCGACGTCCAGGCCGCGATCGCGGCCGGGGCCGCCCTCGGCGAACCGCGCCCGGTCCCCGCCGGCGGGACCCAGGGCGTCTATGCGGTCCTTCCGAAGGATTACGAGCTGGCGTCGCTCGAAGAGTATTTGCCGCGCCCGCTCCGCATCCGGCAGAAGGTCGCGCTGCACGACACCGGCAGCTTCATCGCCTATGTAAACGAGTTCGGCCGGCACGGCGTGAGCCATCTCTTCTTCAACGCCGAGAAGGAGGAGTTCGTGGCGGTGCTCGACTACCACGAAGCCACCGGCATCGCCACGCCGAACTGGTGCGAGCACGTGGCCACCTACACCACGCGCCGCTCGGCCGAGTTCCAGACGTGGCTCGGCAAGAACCGGCAGCAGCTTGGCCAGGTGGACTTCGCCCGCTTCCTCGAAGAGAACCTGCCCGACGTCATCGAGCCCGCCGGCGCCGAGCTGCTCGAGGTCGCACTGACGCTCGAGGCAAAGAAGGAAGTGGCGTTCTCCTCCGGCGTGCGGCTCAGCAACGGCCAGATCCAGTTCACCTACGACGAGGAGATCCGCGGCACGGCCAAAAAGGGAACGCTCGAAATCCCGGACGGCTTCGTGCTCGGCATCTCCATTCACGAGAACGGGCCGGCCTACCGCATTCCGGTGCGGCTGCGCTGGCGGCTGCACGACGGCAAGGCCGTGTTCTGGTACGAAATCCAGCGGCCGCACCGCTTCATCGCCGACGCCCTGAAGGAGATCCGCGACAAGGTCCAGGCCGAGACTGCGCTCGCGGTTCTGTCCGGCGCGGCCAGTTAGCGAGCACCAGCCAAACAGTTCGAGAGCACCACGGAACGCGAGCGAGCCAAGCAGGGAGGAAGCAATGGAGACCAACACCACCATCGATACGGCCGCAGCGGCGCTCACCACCGGCGAAGCTCGGTTCCTGGTCAACGCGTATTACGAAGCGCGGGACCGGCGGAAAGCCGCCGCGAGCCAGACGGCGCCGATTGCCGATTGGCTCGGTGAACGCCACCGCGCCGAGGAAGAGCAAATCCGGAGAACACTCGAAAGCTGGACGGAAACGATGCCCGCGGCCAGGTGGGCCAAGGGAATCGTGGGCCCGGTCATCGCCGCGGGGTTAGCCGCCCACATCGACATCAGCCGCTGCCCTACCGTGGGGCGCATCTGGCGCTTCGCCGGCCTAGACCCGACCCAGGTATGGGCCAAAGGCAAGAAGTGCCCGTGGAACGCGGCGCTCAAGGCCTTGTGCTGGAAGATTGGCGAAGCTTTCGCCAAGCAGCCCCCGGACCAGGCGCACTTCTACGCCGGCCTGTACCGGCAGCGCAAGGTGCAGGAAGAGGCCGCAAACGAAGCCGGCAAGTTCGCCCGGCAGGCGGCGGCAAAGCTTCAGCTCGCCGGCGACAAGCCGGACTACGGCATGCCGGTGCATCCGGTCTGCGACCTGTTTCCATTGATGGACAAGGCTTCGCTCGCCGGCCTCGCAGCGGACATCCGGGCGAATGGCTTGCTGCATCCGATCGCCGTTCACGAAGGACAGCTCGTCGATGGACGCAACCGGCTGCTGGCCTGCCGCGAGGCCGGAATCGAGCCGCGATTCGCCGAGTGGAGCCGAATCTACCAGGGACCGATGCCGCTCGCGCGCTGGATCTGGAGCGTCAACGGCGAACGCCGCCACCTCTCGACCGACCAGATCACGGCGGCTCAGGTGGCGATCAAGGCATGGGAGGAGCAGGAGGCAGCCCGCCAACGGCAAATCGACGCGGGCAAGCAGTTCCACAAGGGTCGCGGAAAGGTTGTGACCGGGCGGTCACAACCTTTGCCTGAAGCCGCCGGGAGGGTCCGCGAGAAGCTCGCGCAGGAGATCGGCGTAAGCCAGCGGAAGGTCGGGCAGGCGCTCGCTATCCAGAAAGCAGATCCCGAACTGCTGAAGCAGGTGGCCCAGGGAAAGCTCGCGTTGCGCGAAGCGGCGAGCCAGGTGAAAGGCACACCGGGTTCTCTGGCGCAGGCGCCGCCGGGCGAATTGCCTCCGGCGTCTGCCTCCGCTCCGGAGAACACTTCCAAGCGCCGGCAAATGATCGAGAACGCCGCCAAGCGCAGGATGATCGACGGGCTTTCACACATTCAAGGCGCCTGCCGCGGCCTTTCGCGATTGGATCTCTCCGCGGTCTTGAATGCCTGCACCGAGGAGGAAACACGAACCTGGGCGGTCATCGCCCGCAATGCGGCAAGGGAACTTCGCGCCGTCGCCTCGAAGCTCCTCGCCGCCCTTGGAGAAAAGGAATGAATCCGAAGAAACCGAAGTCCCACATGGTGCGGGTCGAGGCCCAAACCCTGCGCATTCATCCTCTCGCGCAGCGCGGCCTCGTGCCCGCCAAGCTCAAGAAGCTGATGGCCGAACTGGACCTGGATGCAATCGGCGTCTTGCATGCGGTCGAGTACGAAATCCCCGGCCACGGCCACGGGATCTGGATCATCGACGGTCAGCACCGCTGGCGCGCGCTGATGGAGCACGGGTTCGGGGAATGGCCGGTGGAAGTCAAGATCCACAGCGATGTCACCGACAGCGCCAGGGCCTCCGAACTGTTCCTCAAGCTCAACGATCGTTCGCCCGTTTCGCCTTACGACAAGTTCGTCAACGAGGTCAAGGCGGGCTTCCCGGGTGCGGTGGGCATCCTCGATTTGCTCCACGCCCGCGGGCTGGAACTTATGCGCGCCAGCGGCGACGGGCACATCTGCTGCGTCTCGGCACTGAAGAAGATTCACGGGCTGGACGGCGGTAAGGCCCTCGCTCTCGCCCTGGACACGGTGCTCGCCGCCTGGGGCAAGGTTGCCGGTGCGGTGGAGGGCGCCGTGATCGAGGGCATCGGGTTGATCTACGGAACCTACGGCGCCTCGGTAGATCAGGCGGCGCTCGTGAAGAAGCTGGCCAAGTATCCCGGCGGGGCGGCCGCGCTGGTCGGCGATGCGAAGGGCCTCAGGAATCTTCGCGGCGCTACGCTTGCCCGCTGCATCGCCGAAGCGGCCATCGAGAAGTACAACGCCGGCCGGCGCACGGGCAGGTTGGACCCGCTATAGGCAGGAGATCCGGAAATGAGCGACTACAAAACGCGTCTGCTGCTGGCCTGCCTGGCCGCGCTGGTACAGCGTTGTGGGAAGGTGATCGTGATCGCCGACGGCGACGTCGAAGCGGCGCTCGATAACCACACCGAGGTGATGTGGGAGCACGATCATCACGCGAAGTGCGTCCGCTTGACCGTGCCGGTGGAGGCACAGCGGTGAAGCGGCAGCCCGTGCTGGAAAAGAGCATCGTTGGCAGCATCGTGAAGGCGCTCAAAGCACAGCCCGGCGTCGTCGTGAGGAAGCGCCACGGCACGGCGATGGGCGTCGCCGGCGACCCTGATCTTTACGGGACCATCGGCGGCCGCCATTTCGAGATCGAGGTAAAGCGGCCTGGTTCGCAGTTGACCGAACTCCAGGCGCAGCGATTGCGCGAGTGGGCACACGCGGGCGCCATCACCGGAGTTGCGCACACGGTCGAAGACGCGCTGCGGATTCTGGGGCTTGTGGCATGAGCGCACTCCTGTACAGCCTCGAAGCGCTGCGCCGGTTTCGCGAGGAGCGGAAGAAGCCGAAGCGGGAGCTTTCGATCCTCGAACAGGTGCCGCCCGATGCTCCGGCGGACGACGCCGTTTTGACCGTGTGGAACGGCGAGCGGTTCGTCGCGTGGGAAAAGTGGCTCGCCACGGCGCCTGTCGTGATCGAGGACCGGGCGGCCGGACCGGTCATTCCCGCCGATGCCGAGTGCGTCAGCGCGGACTGCGGCGGAACGCGGATCTGGCTCGTAAGGGATGGCGATCGCTGGCTGATGTTCGCCGGGTCGCGGAAGAGCAGAAGGAAGGATTTCGCATCGCCGTTCCTTGAGCACGCGATCCGAACGGCGGAGCAGTGGTACGGTGCGCCGGCCGCCGGCTGGCAGGTGGAGAAGAGGCGAAATGGAAAACACAACGACGAAGCAGAAGGTCGCGCAACTGGCGCGGTACTTTCGGACGTTCACCGGCCTGAGAGTGCATCCTCTGGCTCCGAGTCCGGATGAGATCGATATCGACGACATCGCCCACTCGCTGGCGCACCAGTGCCGTTTCTTGGGCCACACGGATGGCTTCTATTCCGTGGCCCAACACTCGGTCCTGGTGAGCGAGCTCGTGCCGGAGGCCGATGCCCTCTGGGGACTGCTCCACGATGCAGCCGAAGCGTATCTGGGCGACCTGCCCGCGCCAATCAAGCGCACGCCGGACATGCGCGTCTACCGTGCCGCTGAGGAGCGGCTCCTGGCGGCGGTGGCGGCGAAGTTCGGTCTGGCGCCCACGCTGCCTGCGTCCGTCGCGGAGGCAGACCGGATCGCCCTCGCCACAGAGTTCCGCGACGTGACCACGGTCGATGACCTCGACTGGATAGTCGCGGAGTGCGGCTTTGCCCCGTCCGAGTGTCTCTGGATCACGCCTTGGCCGCCTGCCGTGGCCGAGGATCGTTTCCTGCGCCGATTCTGGGAGCTGACCAAACATGAGTAGCCTCCTCGCGACTGTTCGCAAAGGCAGGTTCTATCTGCCCGAATCCGCGTTGACGCCGGAGGGCATGCGGTTGTCGCAGGAGATATCGCGTCGCGCCGTGGATGCCGCGTACGATGACCGCTGCATTCGAGTCAACGCTCAAAGCGTGTTCGACGACATGCGTTCCCCCGAAAACGACGGCTGGGCGATAGAGACGTTGGATTATGCCGCCATTCCCGCGCCGCTCACGCCACCCTACGAACGGATGTGGATCGAGGCTATCTTCACGACCCAAAGAGTCGCCTGCATTCTTCGCCGCTTCGCGTTTCCCGACCCGCGGTGGGTCGGCCGGGTGTCGGCCGAGTTGCTCGATACGATCCTGCCGGATAACCCGGCTTGGGTACTCGACGGGCTGGTGTTCGTGGAATACGAGGGCTCCGCAATGTTCGGCGAAGAGCAGGTGCTCTGGCTGGCCGAAAACGGAAGGTTCTGCCGCTCGTGCCGCGCGGGCATCCCCGATAAGGACGAGGCGCGCGCGTACGCCAACAAGCTGATCGCGCGGTGCCACACCGCGTGGATCGTTCACACGTTGGCGCGATTCAACTGTGCCAACGTCCGGATCGCGCCCGTGTCGCACGGGAAACAGAAGGGCAAGGGTACTTGCGCGCGGGATGGTCACAATCGCGGCACTGAGTGGCACACCATTGTCGTCGGACCAGCGCGCGCCCCGCAAAAGACGGGGGCGGGCCACATGCGCCACGCAGAGATCCGCAGCCATTGGGTTCGCGGCCACTACGCGGACTACTCCAAGGGGGCGGGGTTGTTTGGCAAAGAGTCCCTTCGGGCTGTCTTCTGGGTGCCGGAGCATCGGCGCGGCACGGAGAACGCGGGCCGGGTAATAGCGGATTACAAGATCGCATCGGGGGGTGTGGAGAACGCAGCATGACGCCGCTCGAGTTCCTTAATCAGCTCTGGCAGTACAAGCCGGAGGACCAATACATCCTCATCTGGACCCTGCCCGACAAGCGCTCGCGCTGGTTCATCAACATCCCCGACGCCGCGGAGTACGTCGCCGGCGTCAACGGCAGCAAGGACGTCTATGTCGGGCTCGGCCTGGCGGGAAAGGATTACGGGCCGATGCGCCGCTGCGTATCCGGCGAAGTGACCGGGATCGCCGGCATTGGGTCCGATTTTGATCTGCTTTCCGAGGCCCACGGCAAAAAGGCGCTGCCGCGGACTGTCCAAGAGGCGCTCTCGATCCTGCCGCCAGGAATGGAGCCAAGTTTCGTCGTTCTGACCGGCAACGGCTTGCACTGCTGGTGGCTCCTGAAGGGGCCGTACATGTTCGACACTGATGCAGATCGGAGCTCTGCCGCGCGCCTCGTGACCAGATGGCACACCCTGCTGAGGCTGCGCGCAGCCGCGAAAGGATGGGCCTACGACCGCCTCTCCGACCTGGC
>Ga0209508_1000714_pt1 | contig 30899 bp, 25 predicted proteins | sample AD_UKC129_MetaG_FD_184427 | JGI IMG/M metagenome (GOLD analysis project Ga0209508, IMG submission 184427) | Active sludge microbial communities of municipal wastewater-treating anaerobic digesters from Canada - AD_UKC129_MetaG (SPAdes) (version 2) | ecosystem: Engineered > Bioreactor > Anaerobic... | reverse complement strand
GTTTCGTAAGGTCACAAAAACGAAAACGATATTTCCAACCGATAGTTCACTGGAAAAGATGCTATATTTAGCATCAATGAATGTAGTGAAGAAATGGACACAGAGGTATAAGAACTGGGATAGGGTGCTAAGCCAATTGATGATACAATATCCAGGTAGACTGGAAGAGTATATTTAAAAGCATTCACCCCCACCGCCCTCAAGGGCTCGTCCTCATCGCCGGACGGGCTAGACTTCACAAAATTAAAAATATAGGTTTAAAAGACTAATACTGACCATTATAAATAATTATTGCCAGTTTTAAACAAATTTATGTATAAAACTTAACAAATCTGGCAATAATATATAATATAAAGGTAATAAAAAGCAATATTTTGTAAACCTTGTCAACTTATATTTACTTGCTGAAGAAGGATTACATAAATTCTGATACACAAAATTACTTACATTCCCCCTAGTTTCCGTTTTCGGCTTTTTATAAGTTGGTGTGATTAACCAAATTAGATGTAACATATAAGTTTCGGTTAAAAAAACAAGAAATCATACAATATCAAATGGTTTCTTTTTAATTTCCTTTTGGAAATTCATGGTATATCTTTAATCTTTAAGTAGAATATTGTTAATATTCTCCCTAATACAATTATATTCATTGTCGCTACTATATAGATATTTAGCAATTACCTCCATCAACTCGAAATCATTTTCATGATCTATATCCAAAACAGCAGTGTCTCTCATCTCAATAATATCACATATTCCATCGAATAGACCTTTTCCACTCTTAAGAAAATCAGGAGAATAAGCATACATTGATCCATTTATGTCAAATACATTAGGAGCTTCCTGTCGCGCATTAAAAGAAGACTCTATCACACGTTCATATCCGTTTTCCCCTTTTTTGACCATGTTAAAATATGGATTTCTTCTTGCACTTGTAACAGAGAACACAACATCAGCATTGGAGTTCAACTTTTTCTCTATCAATGATTGTAAATCCCTCAATCTTCTGAGCGGAGATGTTATATCTAGATCAATTACTATATCATAACTTACTTTTTTCCTTTCAACCATAACATCATAGCAGTTTTTAATAACAGAAATCTTAGGAACATAATCCTTTGCAAGTTCAGGGTCTCTTTCTATAATCTCTATTGGCATATTCAATTTGTTTTTAAATAAATCAATTAAATTTTCACTATCTGTATTTAAGACAATGTCACTATCAACCCAATTATTTCGCTTAATAAATAAATCGATAAAAGATGCAGTATAAAAAGCTAATGGAAATCCCAAAAAGGTTTTGATATTTTTACTTTTTACTCCCTTTGAACCCTTTCTTCCGCATATGGTAAATAATATTTTCATGATTATAACATTCCTTTCTTTGCAATTTACCGTTAGCAATGCTGTACCAATGTTATCCATATTTTCCCGCACTCATTCAATTACATTAAAAAAATACTTAATTTCTTTAAGTTAAAATCCATTCTTGTTCTAATTATGCACAATACTTTTATCACTTTTCTCTCTATAATCTTTGTTACAATATCCTTTAGGCATCTCGTAGCATAAGTCACAGCGATTGATCTTTTTATAAATATTCAATCCAAAATTCTCATACTCCAGTCGTCTTTTTGCTCTTTTAAACACTTCTCCGTTTTGGCACAATTTCTTTTAATATTTGTGTCTTTTTATAATTTGTTTTATACTAATTGACTTTTTTATTTCACAACGCTTGTTATTAAAATCTATATCATAGATATTAAACGCCTCATATTATACTTTTGTGATTAATTAGATTCCATATCTTCCTATAACTCCAAGATATACAACTATAATATTTATCTAATTTATTTTATAGTCGTAAAATCTTTTCTTTAAATCCACTTTATCACTAAGCAGAAACCTTTTAATAACATCAATAACTTTCTCAGAAGTGTTACCATTACCATATGGATTGATAGTTTTTTTAGCCTTATTTTTAAACTCGACACTTAAAGCCAAATCTATAGCTTGCTTTATACTACCCTGCGTCGGTTCACAGTCAATTACACTACTAGCCTTTATTCTCCCCCTCTGCCTATCTCCGATATTAACCGTTGGAATACCGAAGCTCGGAGCCTCTAACAAGCCACTTGAAGAATTTCCAATAACAACGGAACAATACTTTAATGCACTAAGATATTTTACTGTTCCTAGTGAAGTGTACGCCATTATATTATTATTCTTACTTGCATATTCATCAATCAACAGGTTAATAATACGCCCTTCTGCATCAGCATTTGCCTTAGTAAATATAAAATTCATATTTTCATAAGACTTACAAACTTCCAAAAGTGATTCAATTTGATTTCTCGAACTATTATTTTCTAATGTTACCGGATGAAATGTCACCACTGCATAAGGAACATTTGTATCAATCTTTAATTCTTCCTCTAGCTCTTTTCTGGATAAAAACTTTTCATTAAGAATATTTTCTATTCCGATAGCACCTACATTAAATACACGGTCAGGACTTTCTCCTAGTTGAATAACTCGCCTGCGATACTCTTCTGTGCTGACAAAATGTAAATAGCTTAATTTTGTGATTGCATGACGAAAAGCCTCATCAACAGCACCTTCTGTTATTTCACCACCATATAAGTGAGCTATCGGTATCCTTTGATTCATTGCTGCAATCGCGACTGCAAGAGTTTCATATCTATCTCCAAGAACAATTAACAAATCCGGATTCAACTTTTTAAAATAATCAGAAAAACCAATCATGGCAAGTCCCATTGATTTGGAAATAGAGGCTGGAGAATCAGAGCTTAGTAAAATCTCAATTTCTTCATCTATAGAAAATCCATCTTCCTCTATTTGTTTATAAGTCAATCCAAATTCAGGCGAAAGATGTGCACCGGTTACAACAATCCGAACATCAAATTCCTTTATGTTATTTAATTTTGTAATAATCGGTTTTAACAAACCATATTCAGCTCTAGTTGCTGTTAAGACACTAATTATTTTTTTCATTGCTCAATCAACTCATCTTGTTTATAATTTCTATTAGCGACTTTCCCCAATATTTCAAACCACTTCATAGGGCTGATCCCATTTCCAGGCCTTTTAACTGTTAAATTATCTTCCGAAAAAATTTCCCCTTTTAATATATCTCTTTTTGCTACAATGCTTTTACGTACAACAAGCATATTCTTTTTCTCTGCCTCTGATGGTCTTTTCACTCCATCTCCTAAAGCAGACTCAATATTTCTGATTGCATCTACCATTGCCTTCAGTTCATTCGGTTCCAAACTTGCCTTATGATCAGGTCCTTCCATACTCCGATCCAGTGTAAAGTGTTTTTCTATCACACTTGCTCCTAATGCAGCAGCCGCAATAGAAACTTCAATACCTTTTGTATGATCTGAATAACCAATACTAACGTTAAATTTCTCTTTAATGGATAACATTGCTTTTAAATTAACATCGCTATAAGATGTTGGATATTCAGTAGTACAATGAAGAACTGTTATATCATCTGCTCCATTTTCCTTCAGCACAGTGATAGCGCTCTCAATATCCTCCATCGTACTCATGCCTGTTGAAAGTATTACAGGCTTTTTCAGCTTCGCTATCTTTATCAAATATGGAAGATTTGATATGTCTCCCGATGGTATTTTCCATCGTTTCATACCAAGTTTATCTAAAAAGTCTATACTTTCAAAGTCAAAAGGCGTAGAAAGAAATTCTATTCCTCTATTTGAGCAGTACTCACTTAGTTCTAAAAAATCCTCAAAAGATAGTTCTAATTTCTTAAGCATATCTAGTTGAGTTTCCTTTGCATCCGTTTGTTTCTTTTGATAATCTGCTTTTGCTGTATTTTTCGAAACAAGGTTCTCAGGTACAAAAGTCTGAAACTTAACACAATCCGCTCCTGCTTCCTTTGCAGCATCTACCAGCTGTTTTGCCAACTTCAGACTACCATTATGATTTACACCGGCTTCAGCTATTATAAATATGCTCATAATTTTTTTACCTCCCTACAAGGGTTCCCAAATGCCATAACAGCCTCGCCTACATCTTTAACAACAACACTGCCCATACCAATAATCGAACTAGCTCCTATCTGAACTTGTTGTTTTACAGTAGCATTTGAACCAATATATGAATGGTTTCCTACTTTTACTCCACCGCTTAAAACCGCTCCCGGGGCTATATGCACAAATTCTCCAATAATACAATCGTGTTCAACAATCGCTCCGGTATTAACAATTGAACAATTGTTTACTACAGCTCCTGCATTTACAATAGCATGTTTTCCAATAAAGACTCCACTTTCAATATGTGCATATTTACTAACGCATGCTGTAGAATCAATAATATTCGGTATTTTGAAGCCAATAATTTTTATATTATTATACAGTTTAATACGTAAAGCAGGATTACCGACACTTCCTAGAGTTATAAAAGCATATTGGTAGCCTTTGCTATAAATATCCAAAAGGTCATCATCACTTCCTATTATAGTTACCCCCATAATTTGCTTTCCTACATTTTCTTTCCTGTCAATAATCCCTATATCACAATATTCATTAGAATTAAGAAGGCTATCTAAAACGGATTTACAATGGCCTCCGCCACCAATTAAAAGAATTTTCTTATCCATTGCCTTCCAACCTTTTTCTCATCTCTTCCATGCCTTCAAATTGTCCCATATCTAACCAACTATTTCCGCTGATTGGATAAACTCCAATTTTCTCTCCATTAACTCTGTATTTTTCTATGATATCCGGAAAATCTATTACTTGACCCACTTCAATTTCTTCGATTACCCTAGGCTCAACAACATACATACCTGTATTGGTAAAAAAGGATAGTTCCGGCTTCTCCTTCATACTTTCAATTTCTCCGGTGCTGCTAATTTCAATAACACCATAAGGAATTTTAATATTTTTTAGTGAGCAAACCATTGTAATAAGGTTCTGTTCTTTTTTATGATAATTATAAATTTTTTCGTAATCTTCTTCTATCAAAATATCACAATTAGATAGCAAAAATGTCGAATTGACTTTACCCTTTAAAAGGCCTAATCCACCACCGGTACCCATAAATTCGTCTTCATCTACATAATCAATTTTGTAGTCTTTTTTAGTTTCACTAAAGTATGCCTTAATCATATTCTTCTTATGATTCACAACCAAATAAAATTGTTTGCTTCCGTAATAATAAAACTTGTTCATAATATGCTCTACTATTGGAATTTCACCAATTGGAATAAGAGGTTTCGGTAATATTTTTGTATAAGGGTATAATCTAGTTCCAAGGCCACCGGCCATAATGACCACAGGAACATCCAAATTTCTCTTTCTTCCGATTTCTTCATCATTTAAAAATACTATAGAAGTGATCTTTCCTTCATCATTCAAAATAGGCAATGCATCAATTGAATACTTTTTCATATACCTTTTTGCCAAGCTCTTATCTTTTTCACTAAGAAACTTAGGATTATAATTTGCTATTTGCCTAACTTTAGCATCAAGATTGCCTTTTTTAAGAATCCATCTTCTTATATCTCCATCAGTCAAAGCTGCAACTAAACTGCTATCTCTAGTTACAAAAAGTATTCTTTTAGCTACCTTGTCCAATGCTTCCATGGCCTCAATCATAGTAGCCTCTTCATTTATCAGGAAATCTTTTATATCCAATTATTTTCCCCCTTTCGTGAATATCTAAATCACTTCAGGACGCTTTAGGCATTCTATAACAAAATCAATATCTTCTTTTGTAAGATTAGAACTACAAGGAATATTCACCACGTGTTCCAAGTATAGGCGCGCCTTCTCAATCTTATATGTTTGACTACCTGCATATGGCTTTTGATCACTTATCAATCCCCAGATAGGTCTAGTTTGAATTTTCTCTGAGGCAAGGTACTTAATAATCTGGTCTCTATTCAGTAAATAACTTTTATCCACAAACAGTGCATAAAACCAATAGTTAGGTCTAATACTGTTTTTAAATCCTAAGATACTAAGTCCATTAATATCTGAAATTTTCTCTCTATAATATTCATAATTCTCTTTTTTTATTTGAATAAAATTCTCCAGCTGTTCAAGTTGAGCTAACCCAAGAGCAGCTTGTAAGTTAGTCATTCGGTAATTGTACCCAATCTCATCATGAATATAATATAACTCATCGATCTTTGCCTGAGTTGTAATATGTTTAGATTTGTTAAGTATTTTCTCATCGTTAGAAACAATCATCCCACCTCCACCGGTAGTTATAATCTTGTTTCCGTTAAATGAATAAACTCCAACATCCCCAATTGTCCCAGCATACTTGCCATTATATTTGCCCGATAAATAATAAGTGCCAATAGCCTCTGTTGCATCTTCAATAACTTTCAGGTTATATCTTTGAGCAACTTCCATTATACCTTCCATGTCTGCCATATTTCCAAATACATGTACTACCACTATTGCTTTAATACATTTATTAGTCTTGCTATTTATCAATTTCCCATCCAAAAATTTACATTCAACTTCGCAAAACTCTTTAAGCTTGTCCACATCTATTGTAAGAGAATCATCGCAATCCATAAATATCGGCTCTGCTCCAATATACTTTACTGGGTTTACTGCAGCTATAAAAGTTAGAGTTGGCACAATAACTTCATCATCTTTTGTAACACCGCAACTCAGAAGAGCAACATGCAATCCCGATGTTCCATTCTGACATGATACTGCCCCTTTTGAACCAACATATTCTGCTACTCGTGCTTCAAACTCATCTACATATGGGCCACTTGTTGATACCCATTCAGCTTTAATAGCATTAGCTACATAATCAAGTTCTCTTCCTTTTAAATTTGGTACAGACAAAGGTATGAATTTATTGCTCATTTAATATTTACACCTACGCTTTTTTAGTACTGACCTTTTTGACTTATACTTCAAATTATTTCATCTCGTTATAAGGTTAATTAATATTCCAGAATATAAATCTAAAATATCTACTTTCCATATATTAATTTTAGTAAATGCTTACTCATTTACTTATTCTTATTCATCTCCAGTTGGGAAATTAAGTCTTACAAATATTTATACTCATTCACTAATATATATCCAAACTTAATATATTTAAATCGTATATCTTAATAAAATTGACATACTAAACAATTGCATTTAAATATTATATATATCAGTTTTATATTTATTCAGGTTGTTTTTAAAGAAATCTATAGTTTCAGCAAGACCTTCTTTCAATGAATACTTAGGCTCCCATTTTGTAAGTCTTTTAATTTTTTCATTTGATCCTAAAAGTCTATTAACTTCACTCTTTTCAGGCCTAATTCTTTGCTCGTCACATATTATTCTTGCATTTGGATTAATTTGTCTGATCAATTCTTCTGCCAATTCACCAATAGAAATTTCCTTTTGAGTAGCTATATTTATTTCTTCACCAATAGTTTTATCCGATTTAGCTATTTCAATAAACCCTTGAACTGTATCCTTAACATAGTTGAAATCTCTTGTCGGAGTTAACGAACCAAGTTTTATAACTTCTTTTCCATCAAGCAATTGAGTAATTATTGTAGGTATTACAGCTCTTGCTGACTGCCTAGGTCCATATGTATTAAAAGGGCGGACTATTGAAATTGGAACATTGAAACTTCGATAAAAAGATTCTGCCAATCTGTCAGCCCCAATTTTTGAAGCAGAATATGGAGATTGTCCTTGAAAAGGGTGCTTTTCATCAATTGGTACATATTGAGCCGTCCCGTAAACTTCTGAAGTTGAAGTAATCAATACTCTGCCGGTATTAAATTCACGTGCTGCTTGCAAAACATTCAAAGTACCTTTAATATTAGTATCTACATAAGAGTCAGGCGAATGATAACTAAAAGGGATTGCTATTAATGCAGCTAAATGATAAACTTCATCTATATTTCTCATCGCTTCCCTCACACCATTAGGGTCCCTTATATCTCCAGCAAAAACTTCAACCTCACCCATAATTTCTTTAGGCAATGAGTCCAACCATCCCCAAGTATTAAATGAATTATAGTATACAAACGCTCTTACATTATATCCTTGTTTTACTAATTCTTCGGTCAAGTGACTTCCAATAAAACCATCAGCACCAGTCACAAGAACTTTTTTCATAATAATTCTCCTAACGATATTTTTTTAATAATTCTATTAACAACACATTTATAATTATTTTAATGCTTATTATATAATATTTTAGTACCTATTATACATTTTTTAATATGGGTATTTATAAAATCTATTTTAACACTATTCATAATAAAAAAAATATAAGATAAAATAAAAACTTTTTATTTAATCTTTTAGTCTTTAAGCTTATTAAAAAATAATGCAAATATACTTTTATAATTATAATATAATCCATCCTACCTATGCAACATGGACACGACAAATAAATATGTCACACTTATAGATTTTAAGTAAAGGTAATAGTTTATTATCTCAAAACTTGTGTTATTTGACAGTCGAATAAAGAAAAAACTGAAAACCTTGATAATAATTTTATGGGCACTCCTAAAGGACTGCCCATTTTAATTGATTCTTTTTAGTTGCCGTTTTCAACTTTTTTGTAAGTTGGTACAATTAACTTTATATAATCTGATATTCCTTCCGGATTATTTGTAATTATCTCCTTAAGGCAATCCAACTCTCTTTTTAAAAGAGCTAAATCGGTGTGAATGGGCTTGGCCACATATATCTTATTATTCTTAGTTGCTTCAAGCCCTTCTTCTTTAAGAAGCAATTCTTCATAAAGTTTTTCTCCCGGTCTAAGCCCGGTATACTCAATATTAATATCTATATCCGGTTCATATCCCGACAGTTTTATTAAATTTCTTGCCAGATCCACAATTTTAACCGGCTCTCCCATATCAAGAACAAATATCTCTCCGCCTTTTGCCATAGCACCGGCTTGTATAACCAGCTGAACCGCCTCAGGTATGGTCATAAAAAATCTTGTAACTTCCGGATGCGTTACTGTAACCGGTCCTCCCTGTTCAATTTGCTTTTTGAATAATGGTACTACACTTCCGTTGCTTCCTAAAACATTTCCAAATCTTACTGCAACAAATTCGGTCTTACTATTACGATTTAATGCTTGAATTATCATCTCGGCAATCCTCTTTGTGGCTCCCATTATATTGGTTGGATTAACTGCTTTGTCTGTAGAAATTAGCACAAACCTTTTTACACCATACTTGTCCGCACATTCAGCCACATTAAGAGTGCCAAACACGTTATTTTTAATAGCCTCAGTAGGATTAGCCTCCATAAGCGGAACATGTTTATGGGCTGCAGCATGGAATACTACATCTGGCTTATACATTCTAAAAATACTTTCCATTCTTTGTTTCTCTCTTATATTTGCAATTATCGTACAAAGTTCTAATCCTGGCTTATTATGCAATAATTCATTTTGGATGTCATAGGCATTATTTTCATAGTTATCTAAAATAATCAGCTTTTTAGGTTCAAATTCAGCAATCTGTCTACAAAGTTCAGAACCGATTGAACCACCACCACCGGTTACTAAAACAACCTGACCTTTTATATAAGAAGCCACCTCATTTACATCAAGGTTTACCGGTTCTCTTCCAAGTAAGTCTTCTATATTAACATCCCTTACCCTTTGCAATACTACCGATTCATCAATAAGCTGCGATACTGACGGTAATATTTTTACTTTACATTGCGTTTTTGAACATTCTGCAAATATTTCATTTATATCTTTTTTACTTGCAGACGGAGTAGCAATTATAATCTCATCAATTTGCTTTTTTTCAACTACTTTTACAATGTCTTTTCTCTGCCCCACTATAGGTACACCGTTTATTTTCTTTCCTTGCTTAAATATATCATCATCAATTATAGCTACTGGTGTACTCTTTAACTCAGGATGCATCTTCATCTCTTTTACAATTATGACTCCGGCCTCACCGGCACCAAATATCAACACTCGCTTTGAGTCTTTTATACGCATTATCTCTCCCTTTACCACTCTTCTAAAAATGCGGTACGCAAACCTTACACTTGCTATAAGGAATATATCTGTGAGAGTACAAATAAGAAATATACTTCTTGGTACCGGAGTCTTAGACAGAAAGGCATAGGATATCATTATTGAATTGCTCACAAAAGCAGCTCCAACAATTAATCCCATTTCATATATTCCAGCATATTTCCAAAGGCTGTTATATAATTTAAATGCTAAAAAGGTAATAATTTTAACAACAGTCGCTATTAATGCAAGTTTCAATATATGCTCAGAAAAACTTTCCGGTATACTTCTGTATCTGAAATCAAACCTTAATAAATAAGCCAATATTAATGATATATTTATCAATAATAAATCAAATGCTACAAACGCATTTGATCTTATTTTTCTTTTCATAAATTCATTGACCCCCTGATTATCTATAATTAATTATTTAAGCACAATTTTCTCCCCCAACTTTCTTTTTAACCGACTAATAAATAATATAATCAATAAAATTATACTTTATATTATGTCTCGATTACAACCCTCTTCTAAAATTTGACTTTTACATCAATTAAATATATCGTACCAGACTATCCCAAACACATTGCGTTATTTTTTTCAACATAATACAAGACATAATAAGAAATACATTAATTTACATAAATAAAATACATTATAATAAACAATAATTATAAAATAACAAATGTATAATAAAATATCAAACGGAAATATTAGTATTTACAGTATTTATTGTGTTTAATTGTATTTATATATATATAAATATATAAAAAAGCTACTATTTTGCTGTTAACAAAGTTTTGGAAGTTATTTTTAGTAATAAAATCGATCTATTTTATCTCGAACAGAAACAGAAACATAAAGAAAAATAATTACATGAACTTATAATTATATGTTACAGTAATACTAAATTTTACCTAGATTATAATGATATATCAAAAGAAATAAATTTTTTTAGAGTAAAACTATCTTATGAGAATATTATTCATTCTATACTTTAACCATATTCTAAGCAGCTCTATGTATTGATAATTCGGTACTTATATGCTATACTATACGACATAAAAATTGGTAAATTACTCAAAATCGAGGCAATAAGCATTTATGATAAACGTGAGGAAAATAAAAGTCTTTAAGGAGGATTATTGTGATTTTAGGCATTTATGGAAGTGGCGGCCTTGGACGGGAAGTAGTTGAACTTGCCAAGCAAATAAATGCCGTTTCTTCCAGATGGGAAAATATCATTTTTATTGACGATTATGTAACAGAGCCGTCAAAAAACGGTATTAAAATATTAACCTTTTCGGAAATAATAAATTCCTATTCAAAAGAGGAAATTGAAATAAGTATAGCAGTTGGAGAACCCGAAATTAGAAAAACGCTTTACGAAAAGGTTACAAACGAAGGATATAATCTGGCAACCCTTATTCATCCGCAAATATATATACCGGAAAGTGCAGAAATTTTGCCTGGTTCTACAATAAATATATATTCATCTATATCCTGTAATGTAAAAATAGGAGCTAATGTTTATATTCAACCTCATACATTAATAGGGCACGATTGTACAATAGAAGACCATTCGGTAATATCCCCATCCGTTGCAGTGGCTGGAAATTGTTTCATTGGCAAATGTTCCTATGTAGGTATGGGTGTCCAAGTAAAAGAAAAAACAAAAATAGGAGCATCCTCTATCATAGGCATGGGGTCTGTCGTTTTAAACGATATCCCAGAAAATGTTATAGCACTTGGAAACCCTGCCAGAGTAATAAGACGCAATGAAGAAAAAAGGGTCTTTAAATAAGGAGGCTTTCTGAAATGTTACTGACAAACAAAGTTGCATTAATAACCGGGACTAGTCGTGGAATAGGAAAGGGAATTGTTGAACAGTTTGCCGCAAACAATTCAATTATTTATGCTAATGCACGGACTGAGGGAAGTATCGATGAATATGTTCAATTTATAAGGGAAAAATACAATGTAAGTATAACACCATTATATTTTGATGTTACTGATACAACTGCAGCTAAAGATGCAATTCTTCGTATTAAGAAGGAACAAGGGAAGTTGGACGTATTAGTTAACAACGCCGGAATAATGAAAGAAGCCTTAATTGGAATGATTTCTAAGGATACTATGCTTGAAATATTTGAGACCAATGTATTTGCTGTTATGGACCTGATACAATTATCTTCAAAACTAATGCTGCGTCAAAAATCAGGAAGTATAATAAACATATCAAGTATTGTTGGTGTCAATGGTAGCAAAGGACTTCTAGCCTATTCTGCGTCAAAAGGCGCTGTTATTTCAATGACTAAAGCAGCAGCTAAGGAATTGGCACCTTATAATATCAGAGTTAATGCTATAGCCCCGGGTATGATTGATACCGAATTGTTTCGTTCGATAAATAAAGAACATCCGACTGAATTAATAAATAACATCGGTATGGGAAGGCTCGGCACTCCGGAAGATGTAGCAAAAGCTTGTGTTTTTTTAGCATCGGATTTATCTGAATATGTTACAGGACAAGTACTCGGTGTTGATGGAAGTACAATAATTTAAAATTCATTTTTTGTAAACGAGGTGGAAAAATGACAAATTTAGAGAAATATACAAAAGTATTTATGGATACTTTCGGCATTACTGAAGAGCAAACTAAAGGATTGGAATATCGTTCAATTAAAGAATGGGACTCTGTTGGTCATATGCAGCTTATTACAGCTCTTGAAGATGCATTTGGAATAATGATGGATACAGATGACATTATTGACCTCAGTTCCTTTGAAAAAGGGAAGGAGATACTGGCAAAATATGAGGTGGAAATTAAGTAATTTTAAAGAAAATTTATCTGTTATTTTGGAAGGCAATGTTAAATTATCTTATGAGGACTTGCAAAAAGCAACAGATCAATTAGCAGAACATATTCCGGATAGATGTCTGATTTTTAGTTTATGTTCAAATACAATTGGATCTTTGCTTGGCTATATCTCATTTATTAATCATAGAATTGTCCCTTTAATGTTAGACGCTCACATTAATCGTGAATTACTGTATTCACTTATGGAAAATTATAAGCCGGATTATTTTTGGTTGCCTTCTAGTATGGCAAATGAATTCGGACACTTTAAAGAAATATTTAGCATATATAAGTACTCTTTAATTAAAACTCCCTATACCAAGGAGTTCCCATTATATGAAGATTTAGCTTTATTGTTAACTACATCCGGTTCAACCGGAAGCCCGAAACTTGTGCGTCAAAGCTATAAAAATATAAAAGCAAACACCGAATCAATCGTAAAATACCTTGAACTAAATGAGACGGAACGTCCTATAACTACATTGCCAATGAGCTATACTTATGGCCTTTCAATAATAAACAGCCATCTTTACGTAGGAGCGTCTATTATCCTGACTGAAAAGTCACTTATGGATCGAGAGTTCTGGCATTTATTCAAAGAATATGAAGCTACATCGTTCGGTGGTGTACCCTACACTTATGAAATTCTTGATAAGCTCCGGTTCTTTCGAATGGAATTACCCTCACTTAGAACCATGACTCAAGCCGGAGGAAAATTGTCTCTTAAATTGCATAAGAAATTTGCCGAATATGCCCTTGAAAACGGCAAACATTTTGTTGTTATGTATGGACAAACTGAAGCTACAGCGCGTATGTCCTATCTGCCCTATGAAAAGTCTCTTGAAAAATGCGGCAGTATAGGTATACCTATACCAAACGGAAGTTTTTCACTCATTGACGAAGACGGAAATGAAATAAATGAACCTGATGTCACCGGAGAACTTGTTTATAAGGGAGATAATGTAACTTTAGGATATGCAGAATGTGGGTCTGACCTAATCAAGGGTGATGAATTCAAAGGTAAGCTATATACAGGCGACTTGGCCAAAAGGGATTCTGACGGATATTATTATATAGTGGGCCGCAAAAAAAGATTTTTGAAAATCTATGGCAATAGGGTAAGTCTCGATGAAACCGAACAGATAATAAAGTCTCAATTTGATTTTGATTGTGCATGTTCAGGGATGGATGATATTATGTATGTTTTTATTACCGATATGTCTAGAATAGACGATGTGAAGAAATTTTTATCTGAAAAAACCGGACTAAATCATCTTGCATTTAAAGTCAAATACATTCCTTCCATACCTAAAAATGACTCCGGGAAGATTTTATATTCTGCTTTGGAGGAATACTATGATTAATTACGATGATATACTAAATATAGAACCGTTTTCCCTTGACAAAGAAAAAAAGGAACAATTGCTAACAGATAGATTAAAGCAATTGACAATAATGCATTATCAAAAAAGTATTGAATACAAACGTATTCTTGATGCTATTGATTTCAATCCTGATGGGATAAAAAGTTATTATGATATTCCTTTTTTACCGGTAAGCCTATATAAAGAATTAGACCTTATAAGTATAGATAAGTCCGAAATATTCAAAGTAATGACCTCTTCCGGCACAACCGGACAAGCTGTCTCAAAAATATATTTGGATAAGGTCACTGCTAGCAATCAGCAAAAAACTCTTGTTAAAATTGTATCTAGTTTTACGGGAGCAGCAAGATTGCCCATGTTGATAATAGATAGCCCCTCAGTTATTAAGGATCGTAACATGTTCTCTGCACGGGGCGCAGGGATCCTCGGATTTTCAATTTTCGGTTCAGATAAAATCTACGCATTAAATGATAATATGGAAATTGACCTCAAAGCCATTGAAACATTTCTCGAAAAGCACCAGGGTAAAAAAATATTGCTTTTTGGTTTTACATTTATGATTTGGCAGCACTTTTATAAAGAATTGCTTAAACTTAAACATAGAATTGATCTTTCAAATGGAATTCTTATTCACGGAGGCGGATGGAAAAAACTTATTAACGAAGCTGTTTCTCCTGATGAATTTAAGAACAGGCTTACCGATATATGCGGACTTCACCGTATACATGATTATTACGGAATGGTTGAGCAAACCGGCTGTATATATATGGAGTGTGAATATGGTCATTTACACGCAAGTATATTTTCTGATGTTATAACAAGAAGACATATGGATTTTTCTATATGTTCCTTTGGAGAGCCCGGTATTATTCAAGTAGTCTCAATGCTTCCAGAATCCTACCCCGGTCACTCCCTCTTGACGGAAGATGAAGGTGTAATCCTTGGTGAAGATGATTGTCTCTGCGGAAGGAAAGGCAAATATTTTAAAATTAACGGAAGATTGAAAAATGCAGAAATCAGGGGGTGCAGTGATACTTATGCAGTTAAATTTTGATAACTATACTGATTTAGAATTCATAGTAGGTAGCAATAACATTATCAATGATATGTTGACTGTGGCTCCAATGTGTTCCTTTTCAGAGGAAGTTGTCCAATTTCTAAATGATCTTTCAAAAAAAATCATGGTAAAAGGCAAAGATTTTTCCGATGTTGTGTCTTTTGGATTCTGGTGCAGGCAATCAGCTATCTATAAAGAAAAATCCAAGTATGATGACCTTTCAAATAGAATAGGAAGAGGAATAGCATTCCATATTGCTCCCTCCAATGTTCCAGTAAATTTTGCCTTTAGCTTTGCAGCTGGTCTATTGGCAGGAAACGCAAATATTATACGTATTCCTTCAAAAGATTATACTCAAGTAAATATTATATGTGAAGCAGTGAATGAACTTTTGAAAGGGGAACATAAAAACCTACAGCCCTATGTTTGTATGGTAAAATACCCATCCGGTTCTAAATTGACAGAAATATTCTCATCACTATGTGACAGTAGGATTATATGGGGTGGTGACGCAACAATAGCCGAGATAAGGAAATCCCCCCTTAAACCAAGAGCAAACGAAATCACTTTTGCTGACAGACACTCAATTGCAGTAATAAATGCTGATGCTTATATTTCTTCTGGCAATAAAGACAAAATTGCAGTGGACTTTTACAATGATACCTATTTTTCTGATCAGAATGCCTGTACATCTCCAAGAGTTATCATATGGCTTGGTGAAAACAAAGCTGATGCAAAAAAAGAATTTTGGCAACGTCTTCATAACCTTGTAATGGAAAAATATCAGCTTGCACCAGTACAAGCCGTTTCCAAGCTTCATTCTTTATATAAAATAGCTTCTCATAGGGATGTAAAACTCATAAAAGGTGAGGATCAGTTAATAACCCGAATTAAAGTTAATCAACTTGATCAAGAACTTATGGCCTTTAAAGGCAACAGTGGATTCTTTATTGAATACGATGCAAATGACTTAAGTGAAATACTGCCTTTGTGTGATGAACGCTGTCAAACCCTCACATATTTTGGATTGAATAAAGAGGAAATAAATACCTTCTTTTTTGAGTATAGACCTCGTGGAATTGATCGCATTGTTCCTATTGGTCAATCAATGGACTTTTCTCTTGTATGGGACGGTTATGATTTAATAAGGAGCTTATCAAGGAAAATTTCTTTTCTGTAGGTAAACGTTATACCGATCTATTGTATTACAAAGGATTTTTTATTATTAGTATCAATTAGTATTTATAAATACTAATTGATACTAATCGCATACTTGATGTTAAAATCCTTTTAACGCTGTCATTTTACTTTATCCCAACTAAGTGGAGTTCCTCTTTTTATGTCACATGCTGCTTCCCTATTTATTATGTTATATAAATATTTTGGTGGTAATCCGTAACCAGGCCTTATAGACCTAACATTGTCTTCAGTAAATTTTTCTCCAGCCTTTATATCTTTTACAGCAAATAATGACCTCCCTAAAAGTCTGCTATTTTTTTCTTTTCATTCATACTGTAGTCTACTTTACCCAAAGCTTTTTCAGCATCTCTGACGGCATCTACCATTTTTCTAAACTCATGCGGTTCCAAAGAGAAGCTTGAATCAGGACCTCCAATTGATTTATTCAGAATGAAATGCTTTTCAACTACTTTTGCGCCTAAGGCAGCAGAAACAATTGGAACTGTAATGCCAAGCGTATGATCAGATACCCCAACTTCAACTCCAAATCTCTCTTTCATATCGGGTATCATTTTTAGATTTGCATCTTCAATTTGGGCAGGGTACGAAGATGTACACATCAGTAAAATTATCTGCTCATTTCCCATACGTTTACATGCTTGTAACGCTTCTTCGATATCACTTAACCCAGCAACACCGGTAGACATAATTATTGGTTTTCTCTTTGAAGCAACGTATTCAATCAATGGTATATCCATTATCTCAAACGAAGCTACTTTATATGCCGGTACATTCAGTTCTTCTAAAAAATCCACCGCTGTTTTATCGAAGGGAGTGGAAAAAAAGACAAGTCCGATACTTTTTGCATACTCCATGAGTTCTTTATGCCATTCCCAGGGAGTATAGGCTTCGCTATATAAGTCATAAAGAGTTCGACCATCCCAAATTGTCCCGCTATTCAACCTGAAATACTCATTATCGCAATCTATTGTTAATGTATCCGCAGTATATGTCTGTATTTTAATTGCATCAGCACCAGCTTCCTTTGCTGCTTTTATGGTTTCCTTTGCAATGTTTATATCGTGCCCATGGTTTGCTGACAGCTCTGCAATAATAAAAATTTTCTCATTTGTATCAAAATGTTCTATTATTATAAAAATCACCTCTCTTCAAAATAAATTTTATCATATTATTTTCAATTCCTACTTTCCTAAAGTCAAGCCCTTCAAATAATTTCTTTGAAGCGATATTATCTTCAGAGACAAAAGCAATGACCTCTTCTACAAATTTCCTTTCCTCAAATAACTTTTCAATGCTCTGATGCAAAATCACCTTCGATAAACCTTTTCCTCTTAACTTTTCAGATAAACTTATGCTTACTGTCGCATTTTGATTGTCTATTTTAAAACGAATTTGTCCTAAAAATTCTTCATTTTTATTAGTTACAACATAGAAAACTACATTTTTATCATTAATAGTGCTTTCAAACCATTTAATATGCTCTGACCATTGAATCATATTTTTATTAATTGAGTAACGTCTTACATAATCCTGATTGGACAGTTCAAATACACTTCTTATGTCTTCTTCTTTTACTTTCCTTAAAAATATATGTTGTTCTTCGAGCACATTTGTACTATCAAGCAAAGCATCTATTATTCTTTTTCTTCCCATACCGTCAATCAAATTATTCATTTTTTCAACAAGTGTCTTTCTTAATTCAACTGATTTCAAATCTTCAAATGCTTTTTGCAGTTTTTGCACAAAATTATAATCATCATATTTTAGAACAATTTCTGATGACAAATACTCTTTTATTGACATAATATTATTTGCCTGATTATCAACTACTTGAACAGCTATAAAAGGTGTTTTTGTAGCCAAAAGTTCATAAATTGTTTGTCCGGCAGCTGTTATGGCCATGTCGCAATTAACCATGATTTGACTCATTTCTTTTTCAGATACGTTTACATGAAAATTTATATTTTCCAAATTAATATTTATATTTTCAGATTTACAATGTAAATTTCCCAATACAATATCAAAAAAATATCTTGGTTTTCTTTACATATTTTATCTATAATCAAAGGTATTATATTCCTAACGTCTGTTCCTCCCATTACAACTAAAACCCTTTTTACTTCTTTTTGAATATGTTTTCTTTCTATCCCAATAAAAGATGATCGTATAATGACATATTTAGGTCCTACCAAAAGAATATTTTTTGATGTGTTTGAATAATTAATATGTCTTGAGTCCAGCGATGGGTTGAGAATGATTCCTTTGGGATAATCCAACCTTCCAAAATCATCAATATATAGCGACTTTTTCGAAATTTGGGCAATAATATTATATATTTCTTTATCTGCTTTATATGAGTCTACAATTACATAATCTTCTTTCGTAATATTTTCTCTTAAATACTCTATATTCAACCAATTTGCATTTAATATATTCTTATCCTTCAAAATCTCTGTGCCTTCTATATCACCATAGACAATAAATTCAGCATCAATCCCCCTGCTTAAAACTTCATCGTAGAGAGAAACACATCTTGAAATATGTCCTAACCCTATACCATTACCACCTTCAGTTAAAATCTTTACCTTCATATTTATCAACCCTAATTACTTTATTTCTTTTTGTTTTACATGAGCATTGATCTCATAAAGTTGAGGATTTTGCTCAAATAATTTAATAATGTCATTCATATAAAAGTCGTGTTTTCCGTTAAACATATGCTTATATATTTCTGAAATGAGTTTAAAATCTTCATCCGTATCAAGAGTCCATCTATATTTTGAATAATCAATATTATTTTTATAGTAGAATATATTGGTGGAATTTTCATAAATATATGGCGTTACATGTTCTCTTTGATATTTCTCTGTCGCATTATTAAAAGCATTCTCTAAAACTTCAAAGGAAAAAACTTCTGTATCTAATCCCCTTGGATAGGTCCTATTACAAATATCCGGCCCAGCATTTGAAACAATATCATAATCATGTTTTAAATAATAGCCGACAATTTCATCCAAAACTATCGGATCAATTAAAGGGCAATCAGAAGTAATGCGAACTATAATATCCAAATTATTTTTCTTTGCCGCTAAGTAATATCTTGACAAAACATCTTCTTCACTGCCCCTAAAGACTTTAACTCCACATCTTAATGCTTCTGCTTCGATAGCATCATCTCTTTCATGAGTTGTTGTTGCAATAATAATTTCATTAATCAAATCAGACTGTTTAACCCTCTCTATTACATGTTCAAGAACAGTTTTACCTGCTATTTTCTTCATTACCTTCTCCGGTAATCTTGTTGAACCCATTCTTGCCTGAATAATTGCACCTATTTTCATTTTCATACCTACTTTCGGTAATAGTTTATAACTTTTTTAACAGCATCTATAACATTTTGAACATCTTCATCAGACATACCCGGAAATAATGGCAAAGTAATCATTCTTTTGTAAAGTTCTTCTGCATTTGGACAAATTCCTTTCTCATAACCTAGTTTTCTGTAGTATGGATGCCAATAAACCGGAATATAATGTACGTTAACTCCAATATTTTCTGCCTGAAGAGCTTCAAAAATTTTATCCCGATCAACTGTTAACAAATCTGTCTTTACCTGAATAACGTATATATGCCAACCGGAATTTGAAAAATCCGGTTCAAAAGGTGTTACTATTTCTTTTACATCACAAAAAGCTTCGTTATATATTTTTACAATTTCTCTTCTTCTTTTGATAAACTTTTCTATTTTATTCATTTGACTTATTCCTAATGCACTTTGAAGATCAGATAAACGATAGTTATAGCCTAGAAATTGCTGCTCATAATACCATGGACCGTGATTTTCATTCAGTAATTTATTATCTCTGGTAATACCATGTGTTCTAAAAAGCATCATTTTCTTATAAAATTGTTCGTTATTTGTTGTTACAATCCCACCTTCACCCGTTGTTATCGGCTTTACAGGGTGAAAGCTAAATTCAACCATATCGGCTTGACTACCTACTTTTTTCCCTTTGTATTCACTACCTAAAGCATGAGCCGCATCTTCTATAATAATCAGATCATACTTATTTGCAATCTCTTTAATTCTGTCCATATCTACAGATTGCCCTGTAAAGTCTACCGGAATAATCGCTTTAGTTCTATCCGAAATTTTCTCTTCTATCTTACTTGGATCAATATTATAAGTCAGAGGATCAATATCAGCAAAAACAGGAGTACCTCCACAATACAAAACTGCATTGGCTGACGCTGCAAACGTCATAGGACTAACTATAACCTCATCTCCTTCTTTTATCCCTGCAGCAAAACAAGCCATATGAAGTGCGGCTGTGCCGTTTGAAACTGCAACTGCATATTTAGCTCCAACATATTCAGCTACCTTTTCTTCAAATTCTTTTACGTAAGGACCTGTGGTTAAATAGTCTCCTTTAAGAACCTCTATAACTGCTTGTATATCACTGTCATCTATTATCTGCCTTCCATAAGGCAAATATGTTTCTCTTACCGGTTTTCCTCCATGAATAGCTAGTTTATTCATCAATAATTCCTCCAACCTATAACCCCAATTCTTGAATTTTCTGCCTCAACGTCTCTACGTCCAACCATTCAGTATTTGTTCCGGAGTTATACTCCCATCCTTCTTCAACTAAAGTTCCGCCTTCCTTGAAATAATGATCTTTTGACCACCAAATAAAGTTAGGATAAATAATATAATGGTCACCATAATCATATGTTAATCGTGAATCATCTTTAGATATCATAACCTCATGAAGTTTTTCTCCCTCTCTGATCCCAACTATCTTGATCTTACCTCCGGGATTAAGAGCATCTGCAATATCTTTAACTTTATAAGAAGGGTTTTTAAACACATAAGTCTCTCCCCCCTTTAGCTTCTTCAAGCGCTTTAATCACAAGGTCCACTGCTTCGTCTAAAGTCATCCAAAATCTAGTCATTCTTATATCTGTTATCGGTAGTTCCTTTACACCCTTATTGAGTAATTCTCTAAAGAACGGAATTACCGAACCTCTACTGCCTGAAACATTGCCATACCGTACTACTGAAAAAATAGTGCCTCCTTCTCCACGGTAAGCATTTGCCGAAATAAATAATTTGTCAGAAACCAGCTTTGTTCCACCATATAAGTTAATTGGATTGACAGCTTTATCTGTTGATAGTGCTATAACCTTTTTTACTCCTCTATCCAATGCAGCATCTATAATATTTTGTGCTCCATGTATGTTAGTTTTTATAGCTTCAAAGGGATTATACTCACATGCAGGTACTTGCTTCATTGCAGCAGCATGAATAACATAATCAACGCCATTAAATGCACGATATAGCCTGTCCTTATCTCGAACGTCTCCAATAAAGAATCTCAGCTTAGAAAACTTTTCAGGATATTTCTGTTCAAGTTCTTTCCTCATAACATCCTGTTTAAATTCGTCTCTGGAATAAATTATAATCTTTTTTGGATTATTTTTTTCCAGCATCATTTCAGTGAATTTCTTTCCAAAAGACCCTGTTCCGCCTGTTATTAAAATAGATTTATTGTCAATCATCTCATTTCTCCTTTCAACTTCTTTTAACTCTTATTTACTGTTAATGCGGTCTTCCACGGCATTTTATAAACCTTTGCCGCCAATACCCATACCATAAAAAACTTTAGTGCAAAGACAACTGTTGTAGCTTGAGAGGCTCCAATCGCTCCAAAAGCTTTAATGAAAAAATAATTCAAAATAATATTTATAATTGAAGTCACAAAAGTTACCATTGTAAGTAATTTTGTTTCTTTAGAATAAAATATATAGTTTACAACCATAAAATACATACCATTAAAAGCATACCCTACAGCTACCCAAAAAACATACTTACCTGATTCACTAAATGATTTTCCTAAAAATGCTCCTAAAAAAGGCGGTGCCAAAAAACCTAAAATACATGCTAATAAAAAAATACCCAAATAGTATAAATAAGTAAATTTTACAATTTTAACTTTTGTATTATAATTATCTTCTTTTAATTTTTCAAATAACCATGGAACATAAGCATTATTGAATGATACTGCAAGCAAATTGATAATTGAGCCTATTTGGTAACCTGCAGTATATACACCCGTTGCTGCTAGGCCAACCATATTTGTTATGAAAAAACGATCTGTCATCGAAATTATTGAACTAGATAAAGCATGTGGTATAAGCGGAACTCCAAATTTCAAAGCATCTATCATATATTCTTTGTTAAAAGAAACTCTAATCCATTTATTTTTCATAAGTATAATAATTGTTAATGCTGCAAAAAAAGCTAAAGTTATAACTTGTCCATAAACTCTTCCCCGCCATCCAAGATTCAATCCAACCACCAATATTATAGATAAGGTAAAATTAATTAATGTCTGAATATTAGTAAACAAGCCATAAAAAAACGATTTCTTTTGTACTTGCCACAAAGATAAAATAATGCTTGTAGTAAATTGGCAAAATGAATATAAAATAACCATCCATAAAGAACCTAATGGAAAAGCAGAAACAACTGATATTGGCTTGGAAAAAATCCAAAGTACCAATCCGGTTAATAGAGTACTTCCTACAAGTATCAAAAAACAGTTAAAAACATACTGCCATATATTCACACTCTCACGTTCGTAATATTTTCTGGTTATTGCACCATTTACACTCAATCCTACAAACGGTGCCGCAAATGTTACCAATAACGTAAACATTGATACTAATCCATAGTCCTCAGGTGTCATGCTTCGGGTCAATATTGGAAGCAAAAAAAACGGTATAGCAGAATTTATAACACTTGTTATGGTGTATATTCCGGTATTTTTTAATAAACTAGATTGCAATATTTTTTTTATATTTTCTATCATAATTCCACTCTTCTCATTCTTTTCCAAAGTATTATCTCTCATCTTTTCTACTCAAAGCTTTTCTTCATAATAGATATTTTACCCAATACAAAAGTATAATACAATAATACAACTAATCTTAAACTGTTAGATAAATAAAGAAATCTGTTTCTACTATCAGAGTACTCCAATTCTACCGGACTTGTCAGCTCATAGTTTAAAAATTGTAAATTTACTCACTCTTTGACAACATAAAATCTAACACTTCTTTTAGTTCATCAATGTTTTTGGGAATAAATATCTTATTAGCTCTATAATTAGTAATTACATTCTGAAAATATGATGTAGAAAAAACACTATTATATTTATCAGTATTTAAGCAACCAAGAAAAATTACATATGGACTTTTTCCTTTTATTATATACGGTGTAAGACAACTAGTCGAACACATTGAGACTAAAATTTTATTTTCAATATCAATATTAAAAAATATAGATTCAAAAGGATTTCCACTATTATCAGTTTCAAAGGAATCAAACTCATAAGCAGACTTTACTCTAGGATGTTTCTTTATTAGAATTTCATCCTTTTTATAAATTCTTTTACAAAGTTCTAAAAAAATATTAGTGTTTTCATAAGAAAAAGGTATATTACCCTGATCTAAAAAAATAATTTTACTTTGATTATATTTGTCAATCAAAGAATCATCTATTTTTTCAGAAAACAATTTCTCAATTTTTTCATGGCTTTCAATACTAAATTTCTGGATATCCAAGTCTGTACTGTCTATAAATTCAGGCTGATAACAAAATATTTTTCTTATTTTTTTCCAAAAAAATTCTCCAAACAAAATATTACTAATCTTCTCATAAATAAAATGTTTACTACCTTTTAGATAACCTTTGGCATATGTTCCAACACCATCATCATAAACACATAATTCTAAAGAGTTGTTTAATGTATAGAAATAATTAAAAGTTATATTACATCCTATGTCTTCAGATGGAACAAACAAAGAATCATATATTTTATCTCTGTTTTCAACCTTTTTAATAGACTTTTTTCCTTTTATCAACCCAATAACCAATGACAATTTGATTATAATTTTGTTTCTCTTCTTATAATCATTATAAAGAGATTTATAGTAATATAATTGTATATTACTATTATATTTATTAATTAATGACGAATATTGCTGCATATTTTTATGAAGAAAAGCTATGTCATTTTCCTCATTTTTATAATACTTCTCAATAATATTTAAACAATTCATAAGCTGAAAAGGAGTATGAACCAAAAATAAATTTCTTTTCATTCCCATATCTTCCCATCACATGTTTGAATTTTTAATTCATTGCATAGGCAATTTTTTAAATTCTTCTTATTTTTTGATATGTTGCCGCTTTCGCCTTTAATAATAAAAGGCAAGAATACCAAAATAAATCTTCCTAATAAAATTTCTGAACCTAAAGAAATTCCAAATAAGCAAATTAATAAGGCATTAGAAATATTTAATCTTCCTTTAATAAAATAAGGAACAAAAGCTAATATAAATAAAATCAAACCAAAATATCCAAAATAATAGATTAACAATGGATAGGACGCTAAAAACGTACCATTTCCGAGTCCCACCATACCTCTTCCAAACAACTCCGCAAACATATCGGCATTCAAATCTTTTATTATTGAATACCCCATAAACCTTCCTCCACCTTGCTTAGTGACTATACTTAAATTACTAATATATTTAAACGCACTAGTTTTAGATACTAAAATTGCTGCAACAACAAACAGACATATGAAAAAAAGAAATTTAGCAACACTCTTTTTATAAGTGAATAAGTAGGTTGCAAACCATATAGTAACCATCGCACCTAATACAACGACACCCAGAATAGATGTTGATAAAGTAATTCCAATACTCAAAAAGCAAAATTCAACAATATTTTTTTTAGTAACACCTTCGTGTTTCATTTTTGAAAACAGCAAAATAGTAATATACCCTAATATATAAATTGCAAAATGAGATGGCTCTTCAAAAAAAGACATAAACCTTTTAAACTGAGACAGTTGAAATGTTGTACCATATTCATATAAATCTTTCGATACTAAATTAGCACGTAATATAACTCCCGGAACATAAATTCCCAGTAATTTATAAGCTAATACTTGAAAAAACAGGTATCCTGTAGATATTAAAGATACAACCCGATATACTTTTATCCCGAAATCGCTGTTAAAATACGCCTTTGCAAAAAAATAACATTGATTAAGTAAAAAACATATCTGACAGTACGCATTAAAGCATCAAAATTAACTGCATAAGAAAACGTTAATATAATTATATAAAACAAAAAGGGAAGCAAATTTAAAAATACACTTACCTTTCCATATAATAAACTTTTATAGAAAAGTAATAAATTCAAAACTATTAAAATTCCATCACTTAAAGTAATAGAACTAATTCCTACACCATATATAAACAATATTGGTGATACAACTAAGAAGAAAGTATATATTTCATTAATTCCGATTTTATTTTTTTTATTCTCCTTCTTTTGTATATCACAATTCTTCATATAAGCTTACCTCTCTGATAACCATATAAATTAATACTTTTTTGATAATTTATCATATAGTTTCTTGCCCAAAATCTTTTCTACATTTAAGCCGGTTTTCTTTTTAATTTTGCTAAAAACCCTTCGGTACCAAGGTGTCCAGGAACCATTATACAAATGCATAGCATAGGTATTGTTTGTTATTTTGTTCCTCCTGGAATTCCTTGTATCTAACGGGCAAAAATATTCTCTAGGAAATATATATACTTCATCTCTTAAAACCTGTTGTTTACCATTTCTAACAAGTCCAATTTGTTCAGACATTTCCGTAATAATTGTAACATTTGTAGTATAATCGATATTGCCATTTGAATCTATAAATTCTTTTCCATCATAATATTTTAGCAACCTTTCTACCCATTTTCCGCCTTTTTCACTTCCCATCAAAGCAGTCAGAATCATTGAGTCATCTTGAAAAGAAGTAAAAGCAGGCAAGTTTAAAAACTCATCTAGTTTTTTTATAACTTTGACATCGGTATCCATATATATGCCACCATAATTATAGAGTACATAAAGCCTTAAATAATCACTTGCAAAAGCGTATTTTTTGGCATCATATGCCTGTCTGGCATAAAGATTAGCCTCAATAATATTTTTGCACTTTTCATCATCCCAGCGAACAATTTCATAATCAAACAATACTTCTTCCCAAGTTTTCATACATTTTTTAGAAACTTTGTCAAGAGGCTTAGGACCTAACCATATATAATGTATAACTTTCGGTATTCTGCTTTCCTGATTTTCCATATCAATAAATCCCTCCCACTATAATAATTCTCTATAAATCTTTCTCATATTATCCAATACAGAGTCTAACGAATATTGTTTTATTATTTTTAAGTTATTTTTTCCAAACATATCCCTTTTTTCATTGTCTCTATAAATATCTTCTATTCTCCTGCTCATCATGTCAACATCATCAGTACCAACAATATAGCCGTTAAACTCATTCTTTACCAAATCACAATTTCCCCTACAATTAGTTACAATCATCGGTAAACCAGTTGCCATTCCTTCCATAACATTAACCGGTAAACCTTCTTGTCTAGAAGAAGAAACTAGAACATCCGATAAAAGCATTAAATTTGGTACATCTTTTCTATATCCCAATAATTCTATATTTTTTTCAATTCCTAACGACTTTACTAAATTGCTATATTGACTTCTCAAACTTCCTTCTCCAACTAACAACAATTTTATATTAGGAATACTTTTAGCAGATTTAGCAACTGCATTTATCATTAAATCCTGATGCTTTCTTTTGCTTAATTCAGCTACATAAATCAAAATAAAATCTTTATCTGAATATCCATATTTTTTCCTTAAACTATACTTTAATTCTTCAGTTTGAGGTACAAACTTGTGAAGGTCTATTCCTACACCATTTACTTTTACTATTTTTTTTGCCTTAAATTTTTTAGTCTTAACTGTAGTATAGTCTTCTTCATTCATAGTTATTAAAACATCAGTATATTTTGCCAAAAATTTTTCTATAGGATAAAAAAGTAACCAATTTTTGATGGGGGCCCCTTTAAAAAAATGAAATCCATGAGCAGTATAAAATACTTTTATGGACTTCAATTTTCTACATGCTAATCTACTAATTGTTGAAGCAACAGGAGTATGAGTATGAATTACGTCGTATTTTTCTGTAACTATTATTTTTTTTAATTCTCTATATGCTTTAACATTTTCTATTTTAAAAGGTGTTCTCTGAAAATGTATTTCGTGAATTTTACATCCCATATTTATAATTTCATGATTTACTTCCTGCTCAATATTAAAAGCCACATCTACCTGATGTCCCTCATCTATAAGCATTTTAATATGAGGTATCAAAAAAGCATTCATAGTGTTCGATATAGTAGTCAAGTATAATATTTTCATCTCTATTTCACCAAACCTGTACATTTCAATTTAAACTATTTTCGCTAAAGGACAATTATATACCCCTAGTTTAGTAATACACTAATATGCTATAAAATATAGTAATGATATTTTTTACACAAATAAATAATACTAAAGGTATTACTGCATATCCAATTATGCCTGTTTCCAGCAATATTAAATATCTATCCTATATACAAAAATTCTCTCAAAAAATCTTTCATATTATTTTCATAATCAACAGGAAACTCGCAGCAACTATCTTTCCAATGCCTTTACAACAAATAATTCAAATTTTAAATATTCTTATGCTTTTTATTTCATATTTGTCATTAACATAAAATATCAGTTTATTATTTTCACTGACATTTAAAACGGAAATCTCTGCTGAATAAATTTTACCATCTAAATTCAAGTATTCAACTTTTTCGCTTACTTCTGTCACTTTAAAAGGAATTGATTTTACAGTTGATGAATTTCTAAGCTCAACTTCTATTCTATAATTACTATTAGCTTCTAAAGATAAGCTATTTGTATTGATGTATACTTCCTTACTTTTATCTTTGCTATCTACAATCAAAACTTCACCATCTGTTCTATAATCTATAATGTTTTTATCACTAATATTCCATTGGTCAGGAATATTGTCATTATTTACATCCATATTAAAAATACTTTGAAATACAAGTTTTTTTAACTTAGCTTCATTTTCTATCCCGGCATTTTTAATGTAATATGCCGACTCCAAATACTTCTGTGTTTGCTGATTAAATGTAAACGGACTAAGGTTATATTTATTAACTTCCTTTGCCTCATTTATAATTCCTATAGTTTTTTCAATAAACTCAAACCCTTTTTCTTGATTTCCTTCTTGTAAATAGCTTATTGCAAGCAAATACAATACATTAGCTTTGTACTGCCATTGAGTAGGAACTAACGGTTTTAATTCCACCGACTTATTTATATATTCAATGCCCTTTTCCTTTTCAGTCGTTTTTAAATAATAAGCACCTAAATTCAGTAAAAGTTCTGCATCATATTTTGCATACTTTTCTGCTTTTTTCACTAAGTTATTTGCTTTAATAATATAGTTGTTTAAGCCCAACTTGTCTTTATTTGCATTCTGCGATTCCAATTCTATTTTTTGTGTCAATAAATCTACATATCCCAACTTAATTTCAGGCTTTGAAGGAATAGGAGCATATCCAATAACATATTTTGAATTCATTGTATCTGTTTCTGCCGCTTTTCCAATGTACTCTATTGCTTTATCTATATTACCCTGGTTAAAACTCTCTAATGCCTTATTTGCATAAGTTTCAGCAGCAAAAAATTTAATAGGAAAGGTTAATACTACAATAGAAATAATGCCCATAACAAAAGGATGTACATTCAATTTTCTATAGAACATATTTTTTAATGTAGTAACAGTAAACCTTTTGTTGTTTTTCATTTTATCATTATAACTTTCCTTTAGCGATAAAAGCTGATGACCATTGAAATTCAAAACCGCCATTAATTGCCATACTAATAAATATATTGATGACAATGAGAAGTCAAAGTCTATCATTGAATGAAGATATAAGAATATTATGGCAACTATTATAGAAGCATTCTGGAAACCATTATCTGTATCTTCAGTTTTATATTTTCTAGATATTCCAATATAATTAGCTGCTATTGATACTAAAAGCAAAATCAAAATCAATATTCCAATAATTCCTGTCTCAATCAATACCTGTAAAGGATAACTATGAGTCTGAGTAGACCAATACAATCTTGATTGATACTTAAAATAAAGAAGCTCCCATGCACCACCGCCAGCACCTAATAACCACCAGTCTTTAAATAGTTTTAAACCGTCTTTGAAAAATAAAATTCTGACATTATAACTATTATCAGCAGTTAAATTTTCAAATCTTGCTACCAATAATTCTGCAAATGAAAATCTATACTTTAAAATAATTCTCTTCACTTCTTTACCGCTATCTGCATCAATCAATTTTGCATCATAAAATTCAGCACTGGTACCGGAATAATAGTTTTGAAAGATTATGCTGACCATTCTCCTGTCTTCCGGAAGTGTAAATTCAACTTCCTTTTCTTCAATTCCGTTTGTTGCACCGAACTGTTTATTGAGGATTACAATTTCCTCTCTAGACATTAATCCTGTTTCATCTTTAGTTCTGATAAATATTCTGTATGCATAGGGTGCTTTGTCATTTTCTGATTTTGCATCCACATTGAAAATAAGTTTGTATTTTTTACCTTCCGTTAATCTTACATTTCTGCCTTTTTCTACAAAACCATCCGCTTCCCCAACTTTATGTTCCAATTTTATTGGGACATATGCAGTAAAAAAATATATCAACAACGGTACAGATGTTAATAGAAGTACTACCACACATGCAATTACTGCTTTGATATTTACCTTCTTCAAAACATTTATAACAAAATCATCAGCAAACCTTATAAGTGATGTCAATAGCGTTCCAACAATAACTACAGGCCATATAAGAGACTTATTACCTGATGTAGCAGTAATAAACTCTGACAATAAAATCGAAAATATACCTGTAGTAACGAAAACAGTAAATAAGTTATAAACTCCTTTTAATCTATTACCTTTAGGCAATAGAAAAATAAATAATGGTGCAGCCAATATCAGTAGAATATATGCCCCTCTACTTAATGTAAATACAAATGTAGTAAGTAGTACAAAAGATATACCACTCATAAAAAATCTTACCCAGTTCTTAGATGACAGCATCATACCAATTGATATAAAGAACACTGCCATCAAATAAGAAGCAAAAGCATTCGGATATTGCATTGTTGAGTGAATTCTACCATCAACAAACAATCCAAAAAAACTTATCTTTAATCCCAAAAATTTGAAAATGCTGTTAAAAATATCAGCAATTTTACCGTTTGCTGCACTATCAATGCCTAAAATACACAAGCCTAAAGCCGATATAATTATTGTCCATAACACATATTTTTTTCTTTATT
>Ga0209508_1000707_pt1 | contig 31191 bp, 27 predicted proteins | sample AD_UKC129_MetaG_FD_184427 | JGI IMG/M metagenome (GOLD analysis project Ga0209508, IMG submission 184427) | Active sludge microbial communities of municipal wastewater-treating anaerobic digesters from Canada - AD_UKC129_MetaG (SPAdes) (version 2) | ecosystem: Engineered > Bioreactor > Anaerobic... | reverse complement strand
CAGCAGCCCATGGAACACCAAAAGGCCATAAACCCATCAAAAAATTCCTATCAGTGGCCGTGAAAGACAAAAACAGGATATTGGGTCAGATAGTCCTTGGAGATCCTCCAATAGATTATACAATAGAGGATCTTAAAATTTCAGAAGAAATCGGACAAGCCTACGCAATCATCCTACAAAAATTTTATAATGGGGAAATACCACTAAGATGAGAATACTAATTAAGATTTTTTTCGTCAATTTAAGTTAAGGTAACCCCAAGGCCATACTGGGGGTGCAATTTTCCCTTATTTTAAAGATTTCATAGATTCGGGTTTTAGTTCTTTTTCGATCCATTTTTTGATTTGATCCCGGATTTTGCGGAATGTTTCAATGTCTGAGCCTCGAGGATCTGGGAATTTAACATGAATGTATTTTCCGGCCTCTGGGGGCGTTGGACAAGCATCTTCACATACACTTACTATGATATCAAATTTTTTCCCGTGAAATTCTTCGATACTCTTTGACTTGTGGCCTTCCATGCTTATGCCAATTTCCTCCATGACTTTTACTGTGAGGGGATTTATATCCCTTGGTTCGATCCCCGCACTATAAACCTTATAATATTCACCATACATGTTCCTTAGGAGGGCTTCGGCCATCTGAGACCTCCCAGAATTGTTCTTGCAAATGAAAAGCACTTTTTTCATGGTATAACCTCCTAGATTAAATCCCACTAAAGGAAGTTCGCACAATCTCCAGGGGATGCTTTAGCATTATAAAGTCGTTCCTCTGAAGATTTGAAATTTCAACACCTAGTCACTGTAAATTTTCCATCTTATATAAGTGAAATTATTAAAATAAATTCTTTTTAGGATAGTCCTTCGCTCAATAAAAAAAGGTATGGGTTAGGATGTTCCATTGAAGGACTTTTATAATATTTCTAAACTCAAACTTGGGGGATATTATTTCAAAAAAAAGATTATACTAGTTTATCCAAGCGGGAAAAAATATGAAGAATACATATCAAATGATAAAGTATATATCAGGGGGATTCCAGTAGTCTTTTATGTGGTATGTGGGGGGGTTATATGATGTATTGTCCAAAATGTGGCGCCAAAAACCTTGACACTGCAAAATTTTGTGTAAGATGTGGCGCGAAACTAAAGCCTACAGAACAAGACTACACACGAAAGGAAAGTTTTATAAGTAAAATACCTGGTTTCAGATCTAGGACTCCATGGAAGATGATTTTGGCATCCGCCGGCTACCTGTTAATTGCAATTTTAGCAATATATGCCATTGGTTGTCTTATAATTAATGCAGACGCGACAGTGACTGTGAATTCAGCATATGCTGTCGACAACATCGCCGGTAATGATTCAACCAATGGTAAGTTCATTGTTATGAACGTCACGGTAAAGAACAATGGCAAAGGCCCATTAACAGTTCATGCAAATGAATTCAGCCTCCTTACTGAGGGAGAATACATTACCTATTCAAATTTCTATGGTCAAGGTACAGACGTCCCTGAAAGCGTTGAAATCCCAGAAGGAGAAAGTAAAAGTTTCTTGTTAGTTTTTGACGCTGCTGAAGACCCAGAAATTTTAGAATATAGAAGCTCTTGGGATCCATTTTCAGAAGGGAAAAGTGTTGGCATAGGAACCATTAACATCATACCAAATACTGGAGTATATGCAAAGTATAGCGTCAATGGGACAGCGAATGATAAATCTTATTCAGCAAAATGGAATGTTACCTATCGTAATGCTCCTGGAGGAAACATAGAGGAAGTCATCGAAAGGAGCGGCGAGACAATATGGTTAACTAGCACAGTATATCAAACACCAATACCTAGTGAATCTTATATATTTAACCCTGAAACTCTCCAAGACAAAAACGGAACATATTCTTCCTTGATATTTTTCCCTAAGGGTGCACTTATCGACGTCAATGATTCTCTACCCATTTATGAAGGAGAAAAAGTGGTTGGAAGAGAGATTCTGACTGGTTCTGAGACAATAGATTTCATGGGTAAAAAAATCGCATGTTGGGTGACGAAGACAGAACAGGAAGGAGATGGATCCACAATAGAAGCAACAAGATATTATGATAAGACAACAGGATTATTATTAAAGGAAGTATTTACAGAGAAAGGTAGCGCTTATGGAATCAGCTACACAGACTCACATACAAGTCTCTTGGAAAGTACAAATATTCCATTAATCGGACTTTCATAATCTTCTGCAAGATTGGGAGGATCTACACCGGTAAAGGGAGGTGCAATAAAGGAGACTATGAAGTGAACAATACCTTGTATTGGTTTTACTGGTCATGCAAGTTATTGTACCCACCCCAATGATAAGGCCGAATAGACATTATGCTCATTTCTTGATGAAATAAAAATTAGAAGCCTTCAAGGAAAATCTTGGAAAAATTTATAAAGTTAACCAAGAGCTATAGGAGGAAAGCCAAAATTTCAAAGAATCCTGAGGGAGGGCTGACCCAAAAAAATAAACTCTAATCCCATCCCTTACATCTTTTTGCTTTCTTTAAGGGTTTTGAAGTTGTGGGAATCAACCCACTTACACAACCCTTTAAAATTCCATTATTGTTGTTGGTTATATTGTTGTTTTTTTATTGTGCAATTGCTTCCTTGGAGGTAGATTCCATTGTTTCCGTTGGTTATTGTGAATTCTACTATTTGCACGTTTTGGTATGCTTACAGTTTGATTGGTGGGGTTTATTATGGCTGTGTTTTTTGGTGGTCTGGTTTTTTGATTAACGTGATATTGTTTTTATGATAACGTTCTTTTGATACACGCTTGGGATCTGCTATTAGTGTGTGTCCTTCACTTGCGTTGCTTTGATTGTAATTGTATTCAATTGTGGCCTTTGGTTATCTTGAATCCTTTTTTTATGGGTGCGTCGCTCACTGGGGGATTACTGTGACTACTGGGTTTTCCCATGTTTTTTTGCTTTTATTGTTCTTGTTTCTTGTCCAGTTAATATCATGTTTTTTTGTAGTGTGGGGCGCCGCTAAAACCGAGCATTTCGGATGGTGAAGGCATTAAATGGTGTGAATTCCTTGTACATGAGCCTTGAAACATCTTAAGGCATAAAAGGGTACTTAAGCCTCGCTATATGTTGGATAAGTCAGTGAAACTTTAGTTACTTTAACTCCATAAGTAAATTTTTATATATTCGTTTTCATTTTAGATTACCTTTGGGGATCACAGGGTATAAGCTTTCAAAGTTGTGGGTTAATAAATAGTGATCGCCCTTGGATTTTTATAGAGCTTGAAGATTGAGGGGGTGAAAATGAATAAAAAATTGGCGGCTCTGATAATAGTGTTAGTGATAGTGGTTGGTGGCTATCTAGGCTATTATGCCTATGCCATGACAACACTTGTTCCAGAGGACTTAAAAACATTTAAAAGTGAGCTAAAGTCAGTAGAAGAACCATTTTTAACTTCCGCTGAGATAAAAGAAATGAAGGAACTTTCATCTATGCTTGAAGGGACTGATCTCAAAGTTATCCCCCAAGAAGAAAGAAAAAAGATGGCCGATGAACTGAGAAAAGATTATTTTGGAAATATGACAAAAGAATTTCAAGAATTTAAGTATAATTGTACAAGGAACCGCGAAGATGTAGCTTTCAGATATGACATTTTATTGATGGGGGATGTTGCAAGTGACATAAGAGAAGTCTACAGCAAAGACATAGAACAAAAAATGGAAAAATTGGTGAACTTAACGAACAAGATGCCTGACGACTTTGAAAGAGGCGACACAGAAGCCTTTAAGGCAGATATAGACGAACTTGTAAAGTTGATGGAGGAATTGGAGGATTGGAGAGTCAATGTGGCGAAGCCGAAACTTCAGAGGATTGTGGAAAGACTAGGTGGCTGACCAGGAAACTTAATCTTTTAATTCCCCCCTTTTTTTATGGGAATTCCCCCTTCAAAATTTTCAAAATAAGAATACTCTTTTTATAGGATGCCCCTCAAAGATAGTAATTTATATCACTCCCCCAATTATTCTAATAATATCGGCTAAAAGATCATTGAAATAATCTGTTAGAGGTTGTGATTTTTTTTGAATGAAAAAAGCAAAAGTACAGCGGGTGTTGATCTCATCACTGGAGATCCTAAAAAGGCCATCTTGAAATTGTCAAGTCACCTTGTCGTTGCCATGCTCCTAACATCAACTTATAACCTGATAGATGCTATTTGGGTTTCTGGCCTAGGAGGAAGTGCCCTTGCAGCCATTGGATTTGTCACGCCACTCTATATGGTGCTTGTTGGTCTTTCAAATGGTCTTGGTGCTGGTGCAACATCAGCCATTTCCAGGTGCATAGGGGCTGGTGACACAAAAAGAGTGAACAACAGTGCAATCCATGCTATAATACTCACAATTATAATCTCACTTTTTATAACACTTTTGTTAGAATTTTTCTTAAAGGATCTGCTTTTAATGTTAGGAGCAAAGACTACGCTTAATCTTTCCCTTATCTATGGCCGTATAGTATTTGCCGGTACAATTATCATGTTATTTACTGGTTCTGCCTATGGGATCCTGAGGGGTGAGGGTGACACCAAAAGAACAATGTATGCCATGATGGTATCAGCTATAATCAACATGATACTGGATCCTATCCTTATCTATTCCCTTGGGATGGGTATTGCAGGAGCGGCATGGGCAACCCTAGCATCCCAATTTATCGTATCGGCTGTTATAATATACTGGTTCTTCCACAAAAAAGATACTTTCACAAGTTTGTCATTAAAGTATTTCAAAGCAGACTCCAAGGTCGCTAAATCCATCCTAGAAGTTGCATTACCAGCCAGTGTAGAATTTTTGGTGATTTCAACAGGTACAGCTATCTTGAATATAATATTTGTTGCAGTTGCCGGGACAGATGCTGTGGCGGTCTATTCTGCTGGTTGGAGGGTTGTGATGATAGGCTTCGTACCCCTCATATCAATCGGCGCGGGTACCATTACAGTTGCTGGAGTGGCATATGGAGCCAGAAAATATAAGAACCTCTCAATAGCCCATAAATATTCCATAAAAATAGGCATGCTCGTAGCAATAGCTACAAGTATCTTAACTTTCATACTCGCACCTTATATTTCAATGATATTCACATATTCTCCACAGACAAGCCACCTATCCCCCATTATAACAGAATTCCTCAGGACAATGTGCCTATTCTATATCTTCATACCCCCAGGGCTCATGTCAAACTCCATATTCCAGGGTATGGGAAAAGGAACAACCTCACTAATATTAACGATAATAAGACAATTACTCTTCATAGTCATATTCGCATATATACTAGCCATAATCTTTAACCTTGGCCAAAAGGGGGCATGGTGGGGTATAGTCGCAGGAGACATAGTAGGAAGCACAATAGCCTATCTCTGGGCCCGAATTTACATAAGTAGATTGCAAAGGCACATTTAGGAAAGTCCCCCAAAGGGGTTGGATACAATAAGTGTTGATATAAATTTTATATGATAGTATCTATTAATATAATGTCATTGATGCTGGGGGATGATAAAGTTGAGTAGATATATCATTGTGACATGTTTTATACTTTTCCTTGTGGGGGCGATACCAACATCTTTTGGATTAGCTGATGGAAATTTATCTTCAAATTCTTCTGCTACTGAGTATCTTAAAACGGTTATGGATAAGTTCCACGCATCCTATTATGTGTATGATGATGCTTATTCTGCCGGTAATCATTTTTCTGTGCGTGCCAGGATTGCAAGTGATGGATATGAAAGTGCAGTTCCGCCAATGGATGAAGATTTTTCAAAAAATTGTTATTCTGGGGTTACGTGTATTAAGGCCACTTTCAATGTAAAAGGTAATAATTGGGGTGGCTGGTATTTTATGAATGGCGTCTTAAAGAGTGGGCAGACACAACCTCAAGCGAATTGGGGTGATGAAGCAAATGCTGGTGTTGATCTGAGGGGCGCTACAAAACTCACTTTTTGGGCGAGAGGTGAAAAAGGTGGGGAAAAGGTAGAATTTTTCGCTTTTGGCGTGGGCAGGGATCACTCGACCGGCAAACCCACAAAAAGTTATCCAGATTCTTCGCCTAAAGTATCTCTTGGTTATGTTGAGCTTTCTAATGAATGGAAAAAATACACAATTGATTTGAGTGGGAAGAATTTAAGTTATGTTTTAGGCGGCTTTGGATGGGTGACTAATGCTAAGATAAACAATTACAAAAATATAACATTTTATCTTGATGAAATTAAGTATAATAAACCAAGATTGGAAGAACCTCGCTTCTTATTGAGTTATAAGACTATCCGCTCAAACCAAAGTTTTGATAAAGTAATGCGAAATGTGGCATTCACTTATGATAATGCACTTGCATTATTAGCTTTCCTTGCAAAAAATGATAAAGTAGGAGCTAAATTAATAGCAGATGCCATTGTTTATGCCCAGGAAAATGATCGTTTCTATACTGATGGAAGATTGCGGAATGCCTACCAGGCTGGAGATCTCTACCTTCCAAAGGGATGGATTGTGAATAACAGAAATTCAACAGTTCGCATTCCTGGGTGGTACGATAACAATAAGGGGCAATGGTTTGAAGATAAATCCTCGGTCAGCACCTATACAGGTAATGTTGCCTGGGCAATGATAGCACTCCTCTCCTATTATGAAATTGCTGGAGGAAAAAAGTATCTAGATGCTGCTAAGAAAATGGGCGGATGGATAGAACAAAACTGCCGTGACAGTAAAGGAGCAGGAGGTTATACAGCAGGTTTTGAAGGATGGGAACCAAATCCAGCTAAACTAACCCATAAGTCAACAGAACACAACATTGACATTTACGTAGCCTTCAAAAAACTATACATAATCACAAAAGAAAGTAAATGGAATGAAAGAGCAGAACACGCGAAAAAATTTGTTCTAGCCATGTGGGATACTTCAGAGAACAAATTTTGGACTGGAACAACCAAAGACGGAATAACAATCAACAAGAACACCATCCCATTAGACATCCAAGCATGGGCCATTCTAGCACTTAAAAATGAGAGTAAACCCTACTGGAAAGCTCTTGAATATGCAAAAAAACATATGCAAGTAGTTAACGGATTCGATTTTAACCAAGACAAAGACGGTATTTGGTATGAAGGCACAGCCCAGATGGCACTAGCATACTACTACACAAATCAAAAAAGTAATTGGAACAATCTAAGCACCTTCTTAAAAACATCACAAGATAAAAGTGGCGGCATCTTCGCCTCTAACAAGAACGGACTGACAACAGGCTTTAATTGGCTCTACTTCAAACGCCTTCATATAGGTGCAACAGCATGGCTATTTTTCGCGCAAACCGGCCGTAATCCATTCTGGCTAGCTAAAAATCTGACTCAGCCAACTGTTAGTCTTGGACAAATTGTCACCGCTGCCAGCACAATAAAAAGATACTATGAGACCTACAGTAAATTACCCTCCACAGTCAATATCACAGGAAAAATGTATACAATGAGCCAAATATTATACCTACTCTGCAAGGCCACAACAAACATACAAAATGGTAATCTCAGTTCTATTGTCACAAGATCCGTGGGAAACCCCACACTTCCAAATGGTAGTTACAGTCATGGTAAAATATACAATAGTGAATATGTGAAGGTAGCATCAAACATTTTAGGATTCATCAAAGTGTATGATCGCGCACCTAATTATGCTAGCACAAGCCTTGGCAGAATACCATTTCAAAGGATAGTCTATATGTACTGTAAAATCATGGCATTTTATGGCACCAACCAAAAGCTGCCAACTTATGTCACGATCTAGTTTAATTGGTGGGTCGCACAAAAAAAAAAATCTGGAAAGTAGGGAAAATTATTTAACTTTCTGTCGCTGCTAGATCCTCTACAAAGGTGGGAAATACATCGGGGGGAGATGGGTAATCCTTTATAAGTTTTAAGAAAAACACTATGAGTGTGAATTTGGGGCTTGTACGGTCCTGAGCACTTATGAAGGGAGAGTCTCACCCTTTGATTTCCTATAGGAGAGTGATCGAGGGGAGAATCCTCCCAAAGAACCATGAAGCCCCTTGCAATAGCAAAGGGGCAGCTCACTAGCTAATCCCTCATTATTGTGTTAAATAGACGCTTATATGCGCATCGCTTAATTGCCCCCCTGAAACAGAGGTATTACTCGTACTAATAACTTCATTTCCTCTTATCAAAGATATGCTTAGCGTTTCATTGCTAGGTTCCCTTTTCTCAACTATGATCCTTAAACTACCAGTAACCGGGCCTAAATCAATTGTTTTATCACCAGTACCTTCAATTGTACGAGTTCCGGATGAATCAGTTATAGTACCATTCCAACTATCAGTATAATTCACAACCAACTTTACATTCGAAGCCATACAACCTGAAACAGCTAACACAATACATAGCGTTACTAATAAACCCATTTCAACTTTTCCTAACAATTTTATACACCTCAGTATATAATCTACAAATTTTATCTGTGAATCCCCCCCCCCCCCCCCGATTATTTTTTTATATTAATCATAGTTAAAGCTAATTCTCAATCCTTAATTTGGGTTGATCCATAGCATAATAAAAAGCAAAAGTTAAATACCTATAATAATACAAGGCAAAGGATATTTCGATCCTATTCTATGAAGGTATGTTACAGCTGTTTTAGAATCCCTAAAGATGGTAAAGCCACCGATGCCCTGGTTTAGAAAGCAATTGCTGTGTTAAATCGGCCAATCCTTGATTGTGATATGTGGAAGTTGCATTTGACCGATTGCCAATAAAAATATTACTGCAAGAATTGTCTGGCATGTAGAGATGGTAAACCAATGAACTCATCGTCCAATACTCTTTTCGAGAAGATGGAAGATCTGAAGAAATACCTTCTTGATTCCGACCCTCTAATATTTGGAACGCCAGTTCACAGCACCGCAGTAACCGCGCCCACGCCAACTTTCCTGGAGAGAATCTGCTGGGTCTTCGCAAAACTTAGTGGAAGCATGCTAACTATAAAAAGACTACCAGTTCCTAGATCAAAAAAAAGCGAAAAGCTGTTATCATAATCGTATTTAGTGTTAAATCGCTTTTCAGAAGATTCTGCGGTATCGCCACCCCATTCTTAAAATAGGTTCTTAAACACTTCTTAAACGTTAAAGTAGTTGGTGGCATGTATGCAGTGGATCGTTAAATACAAATGCGTGGAAATATATCGACAAAACATGTAATATTGGGAAAAATTAATTTAATTATTCTGTTGTTGCTAAGTCCCCCACACACCTATTCCAAAGTGGATACAATATGGGAAGATATACTCATGGTTAGTATTAACTGGCCGAAAATGGCCACTCAACTTTAAACAGCCGCAATTCACGACTCTTCATGATCGAAATTCCCTTCAATGTTCATCTACAAGGTCAAAAAACTGTAGACGAATGTTAAAGTCGATTCCGCGAAAAATTTAAGAAATGCCAAAAATACGGTTAAATCATAAGCTGTTTCTGAAATGTAATTGGTTTTGTCCAAAAATGCTGTTGGAAAGCGGATTATTGCCTCTCTGAACATCTTAGATGTCGGGTTGGGACAACCCACCCCGAATGCCTGTGAAGAAAAGACCATACCCTCTGATCCACTACCTGGAGGCGATCGAGGGGGGGCAAGTTCTCATTTATGAAGCAGAAAGCCCTATCCGTTAAGAGCTGGGGGAGTTCAATACACCAAGTTTTTCATTTTAAATCATCCTCAGTTTCGACGTGTTATATGAAATATAAACTTGCTGAAAATTAATGATTGTCCAGAAAGCTTAAAAAATAGGCGCGCTGAGTGAATGCGTAGTCGAAATCGCAGAAGGAAACCAAATGAAAGCTGGAAAATAAAATTTGAGTAACGTTTATGGATGCCGAAAAAAGTTTAATGGGGATTTATAGGTAGTGTTCGGCTTGTATGCTGGCTTTTATGGATGATAATGTGATATTCCCCAAGTCTTTTTGATCATTTTGCCTTAAGGTTTATGGATATTTTGAGTTTTCATTGCATTACATAGAAAATTGCAAATTTGACAAAATTTAATCCACAGGTTTATATCCTTTCTTTGTATTCTAATTCCTTGAAGTTTATTATTGTTTTAGTTCCTTTATCTGTTGTTTCTGTTCGCATTGTCCCATTAATCTGTTGTGTTAATGCTTTTATAAGGATGAATCCCACCCCCTTAGGTGCTTTTATACCCGGCCTGTTGTCTGCTATAACAAGCTGGTAGCCTTCCTTTGTTTTTTTGATTTTTATTTTTATTTTTCCTTCAGTTGGGTGTGTGAGTGAACTGTTGATTAATTCTTCTATGAGAAGGGCGAGTGGCATGCTGGTTTCCAAATTGAATTTTGTCTTGCAATCTATGTTGAATTTTATATTCTGGATTCCAAATTGGCTTGTGAGTTTGTCCACAATCTTTTTTATGTATTTTTCCATGTCTATTTTCATGTATGTGTCGGTTTCATATAGCGCCTCATGGATTATGGCCATTGCCATTATACGGTTTTTAATGTCAAAGAGAGCTTTCCTTGTATTTTTGTCAGCTTCCCGGGCTTGCAAATTTAGCAAGCTTACTATAAGTTGTAGGGTGTTTTTCACACGATGGTGTAATTCCCTTAAAAGAGCATCTTTCTCCTGGATATTTTTCTCTAGTCGCTTTTGCATCCTTATGAGTTCCGTGACTTCCGTTAAGGATAATATAGCACCATCAAATTCATTTTCGCGGTAGCGCGGGATGACCCACCCAGTAAAATACTTATTATCTACTGTGAGGGCTTTAATCGGAACAGGCACCTTCTCTTTTTTGAGTTTTTCCCAGTAATCTTGGACTTTAGGGCCTATCCTTTTCATTTGCCTGTTTTCATATACTTTTTCTCCCTTTTTGTCCAGTACTACGATGGCATCCTCTATATTCTCTATAACTTCCTTGAAGAAGTGCCATGCATCCACGGCCCCCTTATGGGATTTTACCCTTGCCTGATCCGTGATATTAAGATTATGAACTGTCACAGTTATTATGATTATAGAGATGGCAACTGCAACAGCAAGGAGAAGCACCTCAACTGGATATGGCAGATGTTCATCCAACGATAATATTATAGGCCCCATAACGAGAAGGGCTATTACTAGTAAAGGTAACATTTTCCTTGCTGTATATCCTCCAGCATACTCTGAATGGAGTGGTGCTATTATACCCTCCTTTGGATATAATGATAGTATACTCATAGCAACCATAGGATGCAGAAAGCTATCCAAAAAGGGTATTCGCAAGCTTGGATGGGGTAATAAGCCGGTTACATGAGAAACCAAAACACTATATCCTATTATCCCTGCAAAATATCCAAGTATTTGGCCAAGTCCATAAAATTCAAAAAAGAAAAATGAAAAGATGAGGAGATATGTTAAAAAGAGGATGTTTGAAAGTATGGGTGAATCCATAAAAGCCACTAATAAAAGACAACACAAACTGAATATTACTGGGAGTTTCTGATCAAAATACAAGAATATTATAATAAGTCCAAGTATGCTAAATCCTAGGCTAATAAAAATTTCGCCTTGAAAAATGTATCTGACCACGGAAAAGAAGATTATGATCATTGCAAGGGAAATTGAAAGACGTCTTGCAAAGGCTGTAGAAGAATCTACCATCGCTATATCACCTTGCAAATTATTATGGATTATTCACCCATAAAAGGATTTTCTTTCCATATATCTTGCTTTTTCTTAAGAATATGGCTTTAGAGAAATCATGCACACCCTCTTTAGATAAGGTTTTTTTATGCGGTGACAGGTAGCAGACCCCCAGTTCCTTATTTCTTTGCTGGTTACTCTTTGTAAATGTTATCATTGAATACTCTCTTCAATACAATAATTGTCTGTAAGTCTCTGGGGGATCCCATGTTAAAGAATAATATTATTTGTATTTGCTTTTCTTAAGGTGTTATCATGCTTGTTGCTTCCAATTCTTCGCTTATGAAACAGTATATTTTGTCGAATACTTTGTCTAAACTGAAACTTGATAGTTTATAATTTCTGGTTTTCTTATAGTGGGTATTGCATCTTTGGAGTTGTGTCTAGGTCCGAGAGCCATTTTCTGGGCTCAGTATAGTCTGTGTTCATTTGGTTTTTATTTGCCCAGAAATGTGGATCCAAAATGTCTTGAAGAACTTCTACAATGTGGTATGATGCGGAACAGTTTTTAATTTTCAATGATTTGAGCATTAATTCAATAACTGCCTTAAGTTAGTTATATTCAAATTGAGCATATTATGTCATGAGTTGATGTTGAGTGTGTTTATGCTTTATTATTTCGCTGGGGTAAACTGGTAAAGTACATTTTAGACATTTTAAATACAAGAAGGGTAAATTTTATTAACTCACCTAAATCATTTTATAGGTCACCTCAGTTTTTGGTTAAATATCCGATGTGTGATCCCCATGCTATGATTTTATAGAGGGTCTAATAATCAAGAAATTTGTGGTTAGAGAATGGAAATTAAAATGTTTGGAAAACTTGTAGAATTTTTTGAAATAGAAGGACAAGGTGAGTTTAGCTTATCTTTTCGGTTCCACTTCTAGAGGAGATAAAGGGAAATTGGGCGACTTTGACCTGGGAGTTCTACTAGAGATCCCTTAGGAAATATGATAGGTTCCAATTTCAGTTGAAATTGTTGAATGATCTTGTATCCATACTTAAAACAGATAAAGTTGATTTGGTTATCATGAATGATGCGCCGCTATCCTTAAATTATAATATTATAAAGGGATGGAATACTCTTGAAAGATGATAAAGAAAGGATAAGATTCGAGAAAAATATCATATCAGAATATTTGGACAGAAAATATTATATTGATAGGTATGCGAGAATAGCCATCAAGAGGATAGCCCGCGAAGGATTAACATGAAAAAAATGAAATCTCATCAAAATTAGAAAGATTAAGAGAACACCTGAAAATATTAAGGGATTATCAGTCCCCATAATTTAAATGATTTGAAAAAGGATATTACTTTAAGAGGAGCTGTAAAAAGATACCTAGAAGTTTCCTTGGAATCCTGCCTTGATATTGGTGAAATGATCATCTCAAAAGGAGAAAACCAGAAACCCACAGGGGAAGTAATCGAAATACTCGAAGAAATAGGAGTTCTACCAACGGATTTCGCTGACAAATTCGCCCCAGCCGCAAGTTCCAGGAACATACTAGTCCATATGTAGAAATAGACATAGAAAAAGTCTATGAATACCTACAAAACAATCTAGAAGATATAAACAAATTCGCAAAATTCATCGCAAAATATCTCAAATTACAATAAGGAAAACTCCCCCCACAGAAGGTGCCCCCCATTTAAAATCACACCATCCTCAATGAATCACACCACAATAAAAATTTTTTATTTGTACTCTGCCGCTACTTTTCAATCATTTGATTATTCCTTGAATATATTATATTGAGGATAGATTATATGGAAATGTTATTTTGAATTGTGTGCCGGGGCGTGTTTTGAGGCTTATTTTCCCGTTAAGTTGCATAGTTAAAATGTTTACTAGTTTTAGGCCTAGTGTTTCTGTTTTTTCTATATCGATACTTTCTGGCAGCCCTATCCCATCATCGACTATGATTAGTTCTATTTTGTCTTTTTGGGTTGTGAGTTTTATTGTTATGGTGCCTTTTCCGGTTGGGAATGCGTATTTCAAGGCGTTTGTTACAAGCTCGTTGATTATTAGGCCGAGTGGTATGGCTGTGTCTATGTCCAAGTGTATGTTTTCGATTTCTAGTTTCTTTTTGATTTTGGCTTTGTAGAAGATGACTAGGTCTTCTAGGAGTTTTTCTATGTATTCTTTGATGTTGACCTGTGCTAATGTTTCTGATTGGTAAAGGTGTTCGTGTATCATGGACATGGCCTTTATTCTTCCTTGGCTTTCTTGTAGTACTCTCTGGGCTTTTTCTTCTTTTATTCTGGTGACTTGGAGGTTTAACAGGCTTTGGATGATTTGCATGTTGTTTTTGACCCGGTGATGTATTTCTCTCAGTAGTGTTTCTTTTTCTTTGAGGGATTCTTTGATCCTTTTTTCTGCCTTGTAACGTTCAGTAACATTTTCTATGATGAGTGATAAGCCTATTGTTTTGCTGTTTTTCTTTAGGGTTGAAGGATATGCTATGTAGTAGATTTTTTCTCCTTTTAAATTTGTGAAGGTTCTAACCTTTTCCTCTATCTTCTCTCCTTTAATAGTCTGTTCAAATAAATTCATGATCTCTTTAAGGTCTACTTTGACCTTGGAGGCCAATTCTTTAATGTTTTTACCTATCAGGTCTTCTTTTTTGAACCCGGAAATTTCTAGCAACCTTTTGTTAACTTCAAGTATATTACCACTCTTATCGAATATTAAAATGTTATTAGGGGCTGTTTCTACAAGTGCCCTATATCTTTCCTCCCTTTCCCTAATCTTCCCTTCAGCCTCTTTAAGCTCAGTAATATCAATAAGTGAAGCCACACTCTTTTTTGTTCCGGGTATCATGCCTATGGTTATTTGTATATGTTTGATTTTTCCTTCCCGGTCATATGCCCTGAAGGTGTATCTTTGGGGTGCTAGGCTAGGATCTTTTCTGCGCAGCTTGTGATATTTTTTCATTTTTTCCAAGTCTTCTTTTAGTATGAATTCTGTCCAACTTTTTTTGTCTTCTAATTCTTCTTTGGAGTAGCCACTAAGCTCTTCAAATCTTTTGTTAGCTAATAATATTGTGGTATCTTCGTCTACGATAATTGTCCCGGCGCCGCTGTTATCAAATATGGCCTTATAATCTTCTCTTTTTCTAAGTTCTTCTATCAATTGCTTCTCCTTAGCAATATCCTGATAGACTACCACTAATTCATCTGGTGATGATTTGTATATGGTGCCCTGCTTCCATTTGATGATCTTACCATCCTTATAATATGGTGTGAAAGAAAAATGCTCCACTTCACCTGTCTTGTATACTCTTTGTAAAAGTTTTAGCATGGGTAAATGAGCATTTCTGGGAGTTGCTTGGCTCATTTTTTTACCTATGATGTTCTCGTTTCTCACTTGAGACTCGCGTTCAGCGGCTGGGTTCAAATCTTTGAAGATGAAATCTTTACCATTGTTGATTGCCTGCAGAACCGCCACACAACTGTCTGTATGTCTGAACAGTTTTTTATAGCGATCTTTCTCTTCCTTCATCCTAATAATTAAATTCATAGCCCTTTCAAGTTCTCGAACACTAAACGGCTTATTTATATGAAGATAAGGTGGTGTTAAAATGGCCTTCCGGATATTAAACTCCTCCAAATCAACCAAAAGTATCATGTCAAGATCTCTAAATCCCTCTAATTCCAGGTCTTCGGCAGGCCGAGTATATACCAAAACCAGATCAGGCTCAAACCTCTCAACACCTTTCCTAATATTCCCCTTATCAACGAATTCAACAATAAAGCCGAGAGACTCCAGCTTTTCTTCTAAACTTGCATCAAAGCCATCACTAACCAAAAGAACCTTCACATCCCATCACCCCACATACTATTACAAAATAAAGTTAACTCCCCCATATAATTATTATCTTCTCATTCAAAAAAGAGAGAGAAAAGGGGGAGTATAGTACTTTCAAGGGCTCAAAGAACTTATGAATCTTGTGAATAAAATTGTGAGGGAAGTCCCCCCACAAAAAAAAGACCAATTGTCCTGTTGATTCTTACCTGCTGATTATTTTATTATTTCACTTCCTTTGATTTTGGTTGCTGAGGGCCTTTTTTTTATTTTGTTGGTGGCTGTGATAAGAATCGTCTCTCGCTTGCTATTCCAAGAAGTTGAGTTGGTATCTGTGAGGGTATGTTATTGCGAGTTTTTTGATTTCGACAAACCTTTACCTTATTTTATATGATAAATTTGATTATAAAAAAAATACAATTGGATAGTAAAAGGTCAGTTGAGTGGGGTCTTTAATTTGAGGTGGGCTGATCATAAAAGAATAAGTAAAAATGTTAGTTTATTTTGTGGTATTCCAGAATTGTTAGCGAAACAGATATCAGAGGCGAGCATACTCCCAGACAGAAATCCTGATTATGAAATAGAAACATATGTTACCGGGAGAAGGAAAAAAAGGATCAAGACGCGGAAAGTCAGGATTAAACATCACTCGCAAGAAGCCAGGAAAAGGCATGGGATTACTTATACCAATCCAGAAAGGGCATTGATAAAAAAAGACAACACTTGGATAATATATTTGGGAAGGGCCTTACATTATTTGCAGGATTATACTGTGAGTAAAGATGGGCATGATAGGCTTGAAGCATCACTTTCAAAGGTCAAATTCCCATTAGAAACCGTTAAATCCTTGCTTGTGGAAGATATCCATGCTAACACGCTAAAGAGTGAAGTTTACATGGCCAAACCTTTAAGTGATCCTGGAGATGTTTTTAAGTTAGCTGTGCATTTAACAGCCTTCTGCGATAATAGGTGTTGTTATGCCAAAGGAACCAGAAAACTTGGACGAAGAATATAAATGGTAAGGAACAGACACTTGAAATTTATTGGAGTTCCAGTTATTTTTGCGATAATATTCTATTATTATAGGTCATTATGGGTGGATGATGGGAATGATCATCCTTTGCTATAATTATACATTACGCTGATTCAAAATTTCATTATTGGAACCTTGAAAAAAACTGGTTCCGCCCCTAAACCCTCCGAAAAGGAAAGCAATTTTTCAGCGAACGGATGCACAAGTATATCACAATGTTGATTTAAGGCCGAATTAAAAAAAATTATGCGATTTAAATTTTAATTTTCCGTTACTGCTAAGTCCCTTGGGAAATCGAGGGTAATTCACCTCAGATACACATTTTTTTTTGTTAATCGTTGAACATTTTTTTTCAAGTGGAATATTGAGTTATGGTGGATTTGTCCCCCTTGATGGAAGAGTCACATGAACCATTTGGAGTTTATTATGAGAATTTTTTGAATGAGTGAGGGTTGAATCCGAATTTTATTAGTGTTTTTTTGTCTTCTTCTGTGAGTTTATTTTCTGATGTTGGCGGTACTGGCTTACCATTTTTTGCTAGTATGATTCCTCCTTTCCTTTGAGCTCCCATGAATTTACCGGCATTTCCATTTATTATTATTGTGCCTGATTTCATGTCAATGCCTGTGAAGTCTCCGGCATCCCCATCTATTATCACTGTTCCGCCGCTTAGTAGGGCTCCCGTATTCCTGCCAGCATCTCCATTTATTTTAACGACGCCTTTTTTCATTAATATGCCCGTGGAGAGGTCAACGTCGCCTTCATGTATTATCTGGGCTTCAATATCTAATCGCGCCCCTACAGTGTCTCTTATGCGCCCATCATCTATTATGAGCCTGTTACCTGTCAAGGCCGCTCCTATGAGTTTTTCTCCCCGCAAGCCGTTGGTGACTATGTCTGTTATTGATTTGAATTTCTTGTAACCTTTTTTGTCGGATTCTACTTCTATGAGATTTCCGATGGGTTCTTTGACTTTGCCTTTTACGTATATTACCCCCCTTAGCATGCTTATACCCATTCGGGTGTCGACGTCGCCTTCTATGATAACTTCACCCACATCTATTGCTTTGCCTGTTCCCCCGAAAAATTTTAGATCAACCCCCATACTCGATGATAATCTGTGGCCGGCGTCTCCTATTATTTTTAGGGTGCCGCCATTTTTTAGGTGTTCTATTATGTCCTTGTAGGTGTATTTTGTTCCAGGTATTCTGTCTTCTGGTTTGAGTTCTTCGCCTTTTTGTTGCCAATAGAAGTTGTAGGTGAAGTCCGCTATGCAATCTATTGGACCATCGGGTTCTATTTCAAGGAGTTTATCTTTCTTTTTAAAGAGGCCGAACAATCTAACCACCCAATGTTATATTATGGAACAGAATAAAATAATATTATGTTAGAGGATTTCTTGGATATGAAAGGTGAAGTTTTAAAGTTTCTTTCGAGTATTGGTGTTGACACGAGGTTTGTGAGTGTTGTGGGAGACTCTGTTTTCATAAATAATCTCAGGTTTTCAAGGTTTTCCAGGAAGCGAGAGGAACTATTCAAAAAACATTATCCTAATATGAATGTTGTAAGATCCAAGATTTTCCAGATGATATGTTCAAGAGTTTCCCATGTACTTTCAAGTGAATTGGGGCCTCATCAGAGGATACTCATCGAGGAGGGTGATGATCCCCTCCTATATACTTTATATGTTGTGTTAGAGCCTTACACTAGAAAATATGGTGTCAGTTTAGTGACAGGCCCCAAATTTGATCTTATCGCTTGTCCATTGACACTTGATCATATAATCGCCGATTCTATAGAGAGGATGATTAATGGCGAGGTGATTATCGGCCCTCCAATGGAGGATAGGAGGGGGAGGTTGTTGTATCCTCTTTTGAGGGTGCCTGTAGCTTGGATTGAAAGGTGGCTTGGAATCAAAATAAAAATAAAAGATGATCTTGTCCAGGAGTTTATAGGTTTTTTTGATGAAATTTTTCCACAGTTTAGGGAGAATATGCTAAAATCTCTAAGTTATATCCAGGAGAGGGGTGTTATTTGAATTGTAGTAGTGTTGTCTGTTTTTCTTTCTGCTTTGGGGGATCTTCTTTTTCTGTTTTTGTTTTTTTGCTTTTCCGCGGTCTTCTTTTTCCTCTGAGGATCTTGAATTCTTCATCTGTTAATTCCAGATACCTTTTGGTTTCCTGGGCGGTTTTTTCATCTTCTAGGATGATCTGAAGATATGGGAATGTTGAGATGGCTACTCTCTTTGATATGTGTAATTTTCTTGAAATTTTTTCCGCTATGTCTTCTATGAGTTGGCGTTTGGCTCTTGTCCTTCCAAGGAGCTGGAATGATCCAGGACCTGCGTATCTTGTGAATTTCCTATAAGTTTCATCTTTTGATAGTGCTACTCCGACTCCTATATGTTCTGATGCATAGCGCCAATATATGTAATCTCTTGTCTGTGTTGCTCTTCCAAAGAATATGTCTGCACGGCTTATGTGATCATAAGCCTTTTTTATCTCATGAGGTTTCTCATATTCCCTTGGAATGTTCTCTGCTGTGAATTCAAGTAGTAGTTGGGGGTCTTCGTCGATTCGCATGGCCTCCTTTATATGCCTAATATTTTTGCTCTTTAGAATGGCTCTTATAGCGTCGAATAGACCGGGGAAAACATCCTTTTCACTAGCTTCTAGGAGTTCGGCTCCTATCTTCTTTTCTCCCCGTGCTATTGCTTCAAGGTCATTTATTGCAGATCTCAAGTCCCCGTGTGATCTTTTAGCGAGTTCTCTTAGGATTTTTGGGTCTGCTTCTATGCCTTCCTCTTTGCAGATTCTTTTAAGGTATGCTACTATCGAGTTTGGATGCGCCTTTCTAATGTTGATGACTTTACAGGATGGTTTTATGGTTTGTAGTTTTTTGCTATAAGGGTCGTTGGCTGTTAAGACTATTGGATGTTTTGATTCTTTTATTATCTTTTTCACTGCGCGCACTCCGCCACGGTCCTCGTTTCCATGTATCCCATCAACCTCATCCAATATTATCAGCTTGAAGTTGTCGTTGAATAGCGATTTGGTGGTAGAGGTTTCCCCTATAATGTTTATGAGGGCGTCATAGGATCTTTTGTCGCTGGCGTTAAGCTCTAATTTATCAGAGAAATGAGATCCTATGATATGTGCCAAGGTTGTTTTCCCTGTTCCTGGCGGTCCTATTAATAAGAGTGGGGGTTGCGGCCCTTCCTCTTTCCAGGCTCTGATCCATTCTTTTATTTCTTCTATGGCCTTTTTGTTACCGGCCATTTCTTTGAATGTTTTTGGCCGGTATTTTTCGGTCCATGACATTTTGAGTTTCCCCGAGGTTCATTCCTTTAGGAATGTTGTGAGGAGGGCTTCTAGTTGTATTCTGGGGTTTGCACCTTCCCTTATCCTGAAGTCGTATTCTCCAATGGAATCGATAAATTTTATGTAGGTTTCGGGTTCTAGTGATCCTTCAATGGCGAGTCTTGATATTTCCTGGTATATTTGGTCTATCATGTCTTCGCCGCTTACGCCCTGCAGGATCATGATCTCTCTCAGTATGTTCCTAGCGTCCATGAACTGTCCTTCTATGGCCGTTTTTATCATTCTTCTAACATCTTTTGGCCTGGCTCTTGATATTACCTCGTATATTGTGTCTTCGCTTATTTTTTCTTGTAGTGATGCTGCGGCTTGTAGTATGTTTATGGCTTTTCTAAGGTCTCCTTCTGCAAAATATGCTATGATGTCTAGGGCTGTTGCTTCGTATTCTAGTTTTTCGTTTTTTGCGATGTATTCTAGTCTTTCTTTTATTTGGTGGCCTTTGAGTGGTAGGAATCGGAATATTGCGCATCTTGATTGTAGTGGTTCTATTATCCTCGAGGAGTAGTTGCATGAGAGTATGAATGCTGCTGTTTTTGTGTACATTTCCATTTCTCTTCTGAGGGCGTGTTGTGCGTCTTTTGTCATGTTGTCTACTTCGTCTAGGAATATTATCCTGAAGGGTGCGCCTATTGGTTTTAGGCGGCAGAAGTTTTTGATGTTGGTTCTTACTGTGTCTATTCCTCTTGCGTCGGATGCGTTGAGTTCTAGGAAGTTTTGTCTCCAGTTTTCTCCTAGTATTTCTTTTGCGAGTGCTAGGGCTGCTGTTGTTTTGCCGACGCCTGCTGGTCCTGTGAACATGAGGTTGGGCATACTTTTCTGTTCAACGTAACGTTTTAGTCTTGGTATGATGTGTTCTTGTCCCACTACTTCTTCTAATGTTTTTGGTCGGTATTTTTCTACCCATGGTCCTTCCAATTTGATCACCGTTTTATGGTTTCTAGTATTGCTTTTTCCATTATATCTATGGGGGCTTTTCGGCCTGTCCATATTTTGAATGATTCTGCTCCTTGGTATACTAGCATTTTTATCCCTGATATTGTCTTTGCACCTGCTTTTTCGGCTTCTTTTAGTAGTGTTGTTTTGGGCGGATTATAAACGAGATCCTTGACGATGAGGTTTTTGCGCATCATATCTGCTGTGACGAGGGGTTTTTCATCTGTTTTTGGGTGCATTCCGATTGGTGTTGTGTCTATGAGTATGTCGGCGTCTTTGATTTTCTCTTTTAGGTGTTCTAGGCCACCTGCGAATATACTGGTTCCTGTTCTGGTTTTTATGTCCTCTGCTATTTTTTCTGCTCTCTTTTTGGTTCTGTTGAGTATGTATAGGTTTCCTATGTTTTCTGAGATTAGTTGGAATGCAACAGCTCTTGAAGCTCCCCCAGCACCTAAGATTAGCACTTTTTTGTCTTTGAGTGATGTTACTTCTTCGAGGGCTCTTATACAACCCAGACCGTCTGTGTTAAAACCCCATATTTTTCCTTCTTCTAGTTTTAGGGTGTTAACGGCTCCTATAAGCTTTGCTGTTTCATCTATTCTGTCAATGTAATCTATGATGTCTACTTTGTGTGGGATGGTAACATTAAGACCTTCTATTCTGAAGGTTTTCATGGCTTCTATTGCCTCTCTTGCTTTTCCCTTTTTAACATGGAAGGCCACATATACATAGTCTAAGTTTAGGTGATTGTATGCAGCGTTATGCATGATAGGTGATAAGCTGTGTTCTATCGGGTCGCCTATGACACCAGTGACTTTGGTTTTTCCTGTTATCAAATTACCACGCGCCTTATCTCCTCTTAATCTCCCTTTAGTAGATCCAAGTATATTTATTTGGTGATGATGATAATATATTCTATCACGATAATGGGGGATATAGGTTGCCTGCAAAACAAAGATTTGTACTTGACACAACGGCATTTACTGATAACCAGTTGAAAGAGATGCTTGGGTCTGGTGATCTTCACAAGTCAGTGGACAAGTTCCTTGACCTTATAGCAAGATCCCGTATCAAATTAAATATAAGTTGTCACATGCCACCTGTAACCTATAAGGAGTTCACTGATTATATGAACCGTTACAGTTGTCCAGAGGAGATTCTCGTAAAGGCAGAGACATGGATAGTTAAAAAGACGCCGAACCGTTACGATACCATGATACCATCCCAAGTGTTCTTTGAGTATGTTAGGGATATAAGAGAGAGGATGAACAAGGGTATGAGAATATCAGAAGCTGCCATATGGGAGGCTGCAGTCGAGGCCATGGTAATGGCATCCAAGGGTGTTAAAAAGAGCAGAATAGAAATGGAAGTGATAGGAGGGGCTATAAAAGATTTCAGGAAAAAGTATAGGAGCGCCCTTCGCAGGGGGACTCTTGACAGCGCCCCAGACCTTGACGTCCTACTACTTGCAAAAGAATTGGGTGCAGGTGTGGTGGCAGCAGATGAAGGTATTAAAGTGTGGGCTGAAAGATTAGGTTTAAGGTTCCTTGATGCAGTATCATTCCCAAAAATGTTAGAAGAATACCTCAAATACTATGAATAAATGGAAAGATCCTATTTTTTGGAGGAGAAAAGACAATGGAAATATCAAGGCCGCGCGGAACAAGAGACTTCCTATTTGAGGACATGAAAAGGAGGAAAAAGGTTGAGGAAACCCTGAAGAAGGTTTTTGAAACTTATGGTTATCATGAGATAAAAACTCCGATCTTCGAAGATTTAAAACTCTTCACTTTAAAGTCGGGAGAAGAAATAGTGAAACAAATCTACCACTTCAAGGATAAAGCCAACCGTGACCTTGCCCTGAGACCAGAGCTCACAGCACCAGTGGCCAGGGTATATTTGAATGAGATGAGGAAACATCCTAAACCCATAAAAATGTATTATTATGGGAGTTGTTTCAGGTATGAGAGACCCCAAGCAGGTAGGTTCAGACAATTCTGGCAGTTCGGATGCGAGCTTATAGGTGCAGAATCTCCACAGGCAGAGGCAGAGGTTATAGCATTAGCAGAACATGGTCTCAGGGAACTAGGCCTTGAAAAGTTCAGATTGCATATAGGACACCTAGGCATACTCAGGGGCATACTAGAAGATGCTGGGATAAAAGGAAAACAACAGGATAAGATAATGGGTTTGATCGATAAGGGAGATGTTAAAGAATTAAAAGGCCACCTAGAAAAGACGAGGATAGATAAGGACGCCGAAAAATTATTATTGTCTCTTATAGATATGAAGGGTTCTCTAGATGTGCTTGGGGTGGTTGAGGATCTTATAGGTGGTTGTGAACCTGCCATGGAATCCCTAAATGATCTCAGAGAACTTATAAAACTCTTAGATGATTTTAAGGTTGAAAACTATAAATTGGATCTTGGGATCGCCAGGGGCCTAGATTATTATACTGGTATAGTCTTTGAAATATATGTACCATCACTGGGAGCTCAAAAACAGGTTTGTGGTGGGGGCACATACAACCTCATAGAATTATTTAGTGGTGAAAAACTCCAATCAACAGGATTTGCATTCGGATTCGACAGACTCATAACAGCCTTGGAAAAACAAGAGAAAAAGAGTGAAGTTTTCCAATTTGCCAAGGTTTTCGTGGCCCCGGTTTCGAATTCAACCAGTAGGGTGGCCTATAGGATTGTTCAGGAGCTTCGAAGTGCTGGTATAGCCTCGGATGTTGATCTTTCCGGGCGAAAATTGAGGAAAACATTATCATATGCGGATCATCTGAATGTGGAAAAGGTCATCCTTGTAGGTGAAAGGGACCTCAAAGAGGGGAAAGTCACCATCAAAGATATGAAGACTGGTTCACAGGAGCCTGTGAAATTAGATAATATCATAGAGTATCTTAAAGGAGGGATATGATCTTAAATTTTAGACACAATATAGGTGGGGAGAAGCTTATAATAGCAATAGCACAAGATAAAAAGACCAACGAGATCCTAATGGTGGCCTATATGAACAAGGAGGCTTTAAAGAGGACTATAGAGACTGGTATGGCTCATTACTGGAGCACTTCCCGGAAAAAAGTTTGGTTAAAGGGTGAAAGTTCAGGACACACCCAAAAGGTGGATGAGATACTAGTAGATTGTGACATGGACGCCATAATACTCAAAGTAGAACAGAAGGGTGGCGCTTGTCATACCGGCTATTATTCATGCTTCTATAGAAGGCTAAACCCCCCTAAAAGGTTAGAGAATATAGGTAGAAAAGTTTTCAATCCTGAGGAAATCTATGGGGGATAATCAAATGAGGATAGTTCCAGATACAAGTGTTATTGTGGATGGAAGAATCACAGACATAGTACAAGAAGAAGAATTCAAGGGGAGTGAAGTGATCATACCAGAAGCTGTGGTCTCTGAACTAGAATACCAGGCGAACAGGGGTCGTGAAACAGGATTCAATGGCCTAGAGGAGCTTAAAAACTTGCAGAGTTTGAGTAAGGAGGATATAATCTCTCTGAGTTTTGTGGGTAGAAGACCAACGTTAGATGAGATAGCCCTTGCCAAGGGTGGTGAAATAGATGCCCTGATAAGGGGCACGGCCAGGGAACATGACGCCGTTCTAGTTACAAGTGACAGGGTACAAGCAGAGGTTGCAAGGGCACAAGGACTAGACGTGGTATACATAAAACCAGAAGTTTTAGAATATGATAAACTTGAAATAAGCAAATATTTCGACAAAGATACAATGTCAGTCCACCTAAAAGAGAATGTTGTGCCAATGGCAAAAAAGGGAAACCCAGGAAATATAAAACTTGTCAAGATAGGGTTAAAGCCGCTTAAACGGTTAGAAATCCATAGGATGGCCCGTGAAATAGTTGAAAAGGCTAAGAGCGATTTGAGGAGTTTTATCGAGATTGAAATGGAAGGCGCCACAGTCGTGCAATTCAGAGAATACAGGATATCAATTGCAAGACCGCCATTTTCCGAGGCAATGGAAATAACAGCCGTAAGACCCGTTGCAAGGGTCTCACTAGAAGATTACAGGTTATCAGATGAGTTGATGGAACGTTTAAGGGACACTGCTAAGGGTATACTTATCGCAGGAGCCCCGGGGGCTGGTAAGAGCACATTCGCCCAGGCAGTCGCCGAATTTTTCAGCAAGGAGATGAATGCCATAGTCAAAACTATGGAATCCCCAAGAGACTTGCAGGTAGGTGATGAGATAACACAATATGCTCCCATAGAACGTGACATGCAAAAGACCGCGGACATACTACTCCTAGTAAGACCAGACTACACAATATATGATGAACTGCGCAAAACAAGAGACTTTAAGATATTTGCGGATATGCGCCTTGCAGGTGTTGGTATGGTCGGAGTAGTACATGCCACAAGGCCCATAGACGCCATCCAAAGGATAATAGGAAGGGTAGAGCTTGGAGTGATACCCTCAATAGTTGATACAACCATATTCATCGAAGATGGGAAGGTGAAGGCAGTCTATGATATTTCCTTAACTGTGAAGGTGCCCAGTGGCATGGTTGAAGCAGACCTTGCAAGGCCAGTTATCGAAATTAGAGACTTTGAAACTGGCGAATTAGTATATGAAATCTACACTTATGGTGAGCAAACAATCGTAATGGAAGTTTCATCTGTATCTGAGAGGAAGACTCCCGCTTGGATAATAGCTGAGAGGGAAATTGAAAGAGAGTTCAGAAAAAGGTTACCCGCTGGTACATTCAAGGTTAAACTTGAATCTGATGAAAGAGCGAGAGTATGGGTTGAAGAAAAGTACATTCCACAGATTATAGGTAAGAAGGGTAAAACCATTGATGAAATTGAAAAAAAGATAGGGATAAGCATTAACATAGAACCTCTCGAAAGAATAGAGGAGAAGGGATTAATAGAGGTTCCAGCGGATGTTTCGGGAAATTACGTTGTACTAAATTTTGGCAAAGATTCTATAGGAATATCATATGATATAATGGTAGATGATGAATATCTTTTCACAGCCACAGTCGGAAAAAAGGGTATGATAAAAATAAAAAGGGACATTGAATTAGCGGAGATCATATTAGACGCTATCAAGAAAAGAATACCGATAAAGGCCCGTATAAGATCAGAGATGTGAAAGAAAAGAGGGAGGATCTAGATTGGATTTCGGAGTTTCAACATTGGCATTACATCCAGCACCACTTAATGACACTTTAGGATACATAGAAGGACTCGGAATTAACTACTGTGAAATAATCAATGAGTATCCACTAGATAAATTAGATGATATTCTTAGCACATATTCTCTCAAATTCATAGTACACGCCCCAATCTCTGATATTAACATAGCCTCGCCCAATAAGAGGATTAGAAGATCATCTATAATGGAGATAAAATCTTCAATCGACCTAGCAGCGCAAATAGGATCCGATAAACTAGTATTGCATCCTGGGAGCGTGCCATTCCTTGCAAGAGCTTACAAAGATAAATTAATAGAATACAACTTCAAATCCCTTAATCGACTTAAAAAGTATGCAGAAGATCTTAACGTTACACTCTGCCTCGAAAACATGCCAAGGATGGAGAAATATCTCTACAATAACCTGGAAGAACTCTGGAATCTAGTCGAAGAACTAGAAATCATGGCAACCCTAGATGTTGGACACGCCCACACTATGGGCTACACACACCATGACATTAAAATAGACCTGATAGGCCATGTACACCTATCAGATAATAATGGCTCGGAAGATACGCATGACGCCCTTGGAACAGGGAGCATAGACTTTCCCCTAATATTCAAAGGCTTGGAAGGATATGATGGAATTTTAACAATTGAAGTGAAGGGTAGGGAAGAATTGCTTGAAAGTTTAACTTTCCTGGAAAAATTAAACCTAATATAGGGGGTGAACCCAAAATGGAGGATATGAAGATTGCCATAATAGGCGGAACAGGAGACCAGGGCATGGGATTGGCCTTAAGATTCGCTATGGCCGGTGAAAATGTTATAATAGGTTCAAGGGATGCTAAAAGGGCCCAGGATGCTGTGGATAAAATAAAAAAGATGACAGGAGACCCCGGGTTGAAATTAGAGGGTTTGAATAATGAGGATGCTGCGAGCCTATCAGATATCATAGTGCTCACAGTACCATTACATGCCCAGATGGCAACCTTAAAATCTATAAAAGAGCATGTTAAGGATAAGATATTTGTAGATGCCACAGTACCCCTTGAAAGTTCTATAGGCGGCTCTGGTGCAAGATACCTTGAAGTATGGGATGGTTCGGCAGCCGAAAGATCGGCGAAATTCCTCAAAAACGCAAGAGTAGTATCGGCATTCAATAACATAAGTGCTTACAGCCTTCTAGATTATAAAAAGAGTGTGGAATGTGACTGTCTCATAACATCAGATGACGAAGATGCTAAAAAGATTGTAATAGACCTTGCAGAGAAGATACCTGGAGTCAGGGGCATAGACTGCGGATCATTAGAAAATGCTAGGATAATCGAGAAGATAACACCACTACTCATCAACTTGAACATGAAAAATAAGATAAAAAATGCAGGTATCAGAATAACTAATATGGGAATTTAAAATGATAGCTAAAGTTATTGAGAAAATAAGGGAACATACAATGAAAGTAGCGGAAAATATAGATGAAAAGCAAGTTAATGGGATAATAGAAGAGCTTGCGAAACCCAGATCCATATTCATACTAGGCAGTGGCAGATCAAAGCTAATGGGTGAAGCATTTGCAATGAGACTCGCCCAACTAGAATTAAACGTCCATGTAATAGGAGACTCCACAACCATAGCACCCAAGGAAGGCGACATTATCATAGTCATTTCAAGCTCAGGAGACACAGACACCATAATAAAAGAAGTTAAAAGATTAAAGGAAAAAGGCACGAAAATAATAGGGATAACTGCAAACAAAAAATCAAAACTCAAACAATTATCAGACTTTAAAATATACGTAGAGACTGGCGAATACAGAGACTACAAAAAAGAGATAAAAAAAGGCAGAGAAGACAACCTAACACCCCTTGGAACATTATATGAGGATACAAGCCTACTAATACTCGATGGCTTGATAGCCAAACTAATGAAAAAGCTAAAAAAAACAGAAAAAGACCTTGCAGAAGCACACTACTAAAATGGTGAATAGACTTGGATGGTCAACTAGCAGGTGACACCATAACAGTCAAAGCAGATTCCACAGCCCTACGCTTAAACCAAAAAAGCCACTATGGAAACCTAGAAGATGACAGGTTAAAACTTTCATTAGTAGAAGCAGCATACCTACAAGAAAAAGGCAAACTCTCAATCTGGGAGGGTGAAAACAAGATAAGTTTCAATGAATTCATATCCATCCTAAACAGGCGCGGCCTATACCAGAAATTCATAGTCTATAGAGACCTTAGAGAAAGAGGCTACATAATAAAAACTGGATTCAAATATGGTTCAGAATTCAGAGTATATGAGAGGGGTGAAGCCCCTGGCAAAGGCCATTCAACCTACCTTGTAAAAGTTCTGCATGAAAGCGCAAACCTTAAAATACTAGATTTTTCAAGTTATGTGAGAGTCGCCCATGGAGTGAGAAAAAAGCTGATCCTAGCAGTAGTCGATGACGAAGAAGACATCACCTACTACATGGTAGAATGGATCAGACCCTAAAGGTGGATAAATTATGATAGACCCATGGAGTTCAGCCATACTAGAATACAATGAAATGATGGAAAAATTCGGTATAAAACCATTCACCAAGATCATAGAAGAGATAAAGGATCCTCACTGGCTCATGAGAAGGGGTATAATATTCGGTCACAGAGACTATGATAGGATACTAGAAGCCATAAATAAAAAAAAGGATTTCGCAGTGGTCACTGGGATGATGCCCAGCGGCCGGATGCACATCGGACATAAGATGATAGTGGACCAGCTAATCTGGTATGATGAACATGGAGCGGAAATCTACATTCCAATAGCAGACATGGAATCATATTCTGCACGCGACATCGACTTCCAAGAATCAAGGGAATTCGCAATCAAAGAATATATAACCAGTTACCTAGCCTTGGGCCTTGACCTTACAAAGGATAATATACACGTCTATTTACAATCAGAGAATCTTCTAGTGGAGGATCTTGCCTATATATTCGCGAAAAAGGTTAACTTTAATGAATTAAGGGCTATATATGGTTTCACTGGCTCCACTAACATGGCCCATGTTTATGTTCCCCTTATACAAGCTTCGGATATATTACACCCACAATTAGAAGAGTTCGGGGGGCCCAGACCAACCTTGGTGCCTGTAGGCCCTGATCAGGATCCTCATATACGCCTTACTAGGGATATAGCGGCTCGTTTCCAGAGAAGGTATGGTTTTATTCTACCATCTTCCACTTATCACAGGTTCATGAGGGGATTGACAGGGGGTAAAATGTCAAGCAGCAGGCCGTCTAGCGCGATATTTTTGACTGATAGTCCAGATGAGATTGAATCAAAGGTTATGAATGCTAAGACTGGTGGAAGGGAGACTTTAGAGGAGCAAAGAGAACTTGGGGGCGTTCCAGAGGATTGTATTGTATATGAGATTTTATTGTACCATATGATGGGATCTGATAAGGGGATTGAGGAGATATATGAGGCTTGTAGAATGGGCGCCCTTATGTGTGGTGAATGTAAAAGTAATGCTGCAGATTATATGCGAAGATTCTTCGAGGATTTTTCAAGGAAAAGAGAAAAGGCCGGGAAGATAGCGGGATCCATACTTGACAGGGTGAAGCCATGAATCTCCTAGCTTATCTTTACAGGGAAAACCGGGATTATCTTATCATATCCACTTTATTGTTCATTGGCTCTGCCCTCATAGGATATTTCGCCGCAGGGTTCCTGGATACTATACTAGGCCCTATAGTAAATGAATTTAGAAGGAGTATCATTGAGGAGGAGTTGAAGATCACGATATTGTCCTTGTTTTCCCATAATTACCAGGCTATATTGTTTCTCTATCTTGGCGGTTTATCCTTGAGTATTTTCACTGGCATATTCCTTTCATTTAATGGTCTTTTTATGGGGTATTTCGCCTCGAAGGTTCCTTTCTTCGATTTCATATTATTAGTGGCGCCTCATGGTATATTCGAGATTCCTGGTCTTATAATTGCGAGTGTGGCTGGTTTCAGGTTGACAAGTTTCATAATCCATTTTATAAGGGGGCTCTTTAATGGGGATGCAGAGTCTTTCAAGATGAGATTAAAAAGGTCATTTGATGATAATATGATGGAACTTAGGGATTCATTGTTAATCTTTTTTATAGCTGTTATCCTGATATTTATAGCGGCTATAGTTGAATCAGAGTTTACACTTGGATTTTATTATGCTATGAAAGGATTGATAGGCTGATTAAGATGATAAGATGTATAAAATGTGGTATGGAATATGATTTGGATGAGATAATATACACTTGTAGGGAATGCGGATCAATACTTGAGGTTGTCATAGAACCCAAGGTTTCAAGGGATGTTTTTGAGGGCAGGAAAGAGACAATGTGGAAATATAAGGAGTTCATGCCTGTTAACGAATCAAAGATAGTAACCCTCCAGGAGGGTGGAACACCCCTTATAAGATGTGATAATATAGGGAAAGAACTTGGAGTGAAATTGTATGTTAAATTTGAGGGTGCTAATCCAACCGGAAGCTTCAAGGATAGGGGTATGAGTGTCGGTATAACTAAGGCTCTTGAACTAGGCGTGGGGAGTGTTGGTTGCGCTTCAACAGGGAATACTTCCGCTTCATTGGCCGCGTATGCTGCCAGGGCCAATCTTAGGTGTATAGTTCTTTTGCCCCAGGGTAAGGTTGCTCTTGGTAAACTTGCCCAGGCCATGTTTCATGGTGCTATGGTTTTGTCTGTTAAGGGCAATTTTGATGAGGCTCTTGAGGCTGTGACAAGGTTGGCTTTGATGGGTGAGGTTTATTTGCTTAATTCTGTGAATCCTTTCCGTTTGGAGGGTCAGAAGTCTATTGGTTTTGAGATAGTTGATGAGTTGGGTTGGAGGTCTCCTGATCGTATTATATTGCCGGTGGGTAATGCTGGTAATATCTCGGCGATATGGAAGGGTATAAGTGAATTTTATAGGGCTGGTTTTATTGATGAGAGGCCTATGATGACTGGTATACAGGCTGAGGGGGCTTCTCCTATAGTTAATGCTTTCCGTAAGGGTGAGATGGAGATAGAGGTTGTTGAGAATCCTGAGACTGTTGCGACAGCTATACGTATAGGTGCTCCTGTGAGTTATCTTAAGGCTCTTCGGGCT
>Ga0209508_1000700_pt1 | contig 31413 bp, 27 predicted proteins | sample AD_UKC129_MetaG_FD_184427 | JGI IMG/M metagenome (GOLD analysis project Ga0209508, IMG submission 184427) | Active sludge microbial communities of municipal wastewater-treating anaerobic digesters from Canada - AD_UKC129_MetaG (SPAdes) (version 2) | ecosystem: Engineered > Bioreactor > Anaerobic... | reverse complement strand
AGAAAGAAAGCGCCTTTTTTTTCAAATTATCTGGAGCTAAATTCTGGATAGTAATTTCATACATATTAAAATATGCATTCAAACCAGTAAAGAAATATCCGGCGTGAATTCCCATAGAATTTGCCCGGGCTACAAATGTCTTGATTATATCTTCTAAATAACCATTATACGATGTATCCTTTAATATTTTAGATAATTTTAAAAGAATAATGATAGCCAAGGAGTTTGCTGAAGGATGTGGTGAATCGTCTATGCCCTTTATCCTTATACCCATAATATCCTCTTCTGAATCAAAAAAGCCACCCCCATCTTTATCCCAGAGCCTGTCAATACATTCCTTCATTATATCTTCAGCTTTGATGATATACCTTTTATTTCCAGTTACCTCATAGGCAGATATAAGGGCGTCAATAAAATTTACATAATCATCGAGCATTGCCTTAATATTATGTGAATGAAATAAAACACCCTTTTCTCCATAGTCATTTAATATCCTTTCAATGGCTTTTAAAGCACATTCTTTTAAATCCTCCAATTTAAATATCTGATACACTTTTAAAAATATGGATGCGGCTATGCCATTAAGGGATGTATATATAGTTATATCAACATAGGGTTTTTGTCTCTTGTTTCTTTCAGAAATAAGCTTTTTCTTACCCCTTTCTATCAATTCCTCCATTCTCCCAGCTGTCATACCAATTTTTCTTGCAGTCTCATCTACTGACTCTTTTATAAAAAGCACCATCTTTTCTGGATTGTGATGTAGTGACCCCTCATCATGGAGAAAATATGCGCCAAGCACCTCTAACTCTTCTTTCTCGAGGGCATTACTAAATTCCTCCTTACTCCATGTAAAATAACCACCTTCATCATCTACATCTACATCAGCACCCTGGTTTGCATAAAACCCACCATTTTCGTCGTGCAGTTCGTCTCTAATAAAGTTTATGATACCAAAACTTATTTGCTTAAAAAATTCATCGTGAAAGATACTATAGGCATCTGCATAGTTTTTTAAAAGCCAAATGTTGTCGTCAAGCATCTTTTCAAAGTGCGGAATAATCCAGTTTGGGTCAGTGGAATATCTATGGAAACCGCCGGCAAGCTGGTCATAAATGCCACCCATTGCCATTTTATAAAGGGTATTTTTTAGAAAATGACCGAGTTTTTCATCCTTTTCCAAGTAGTATCTACCTAAAAGAAAATCTATTGCACCGGACATGGGGAATTTAGGTGCATGACCAAAGCCACCTTTTTCAAAATCGGCATCATCCATAATCATCTTAAATGCCATATCTAATAAATCTGGATTTATATCCATATCACTTTTTACAGTCATTGAATTCTGTCTGAGGACCTCTGCTATTTCCCTGCTTGCTTTTATAATTTCACCCTTTTTAACCTTATACAGTTCGGCTATTGCATTAAGAAGGGTTTTAAAACCGGGCCTGCCAAAGCCTTCTTTTACAGGAAAATATGTCCCTCCAAAAAAGGGCGTTTTATCATGGGTCAAAAATACACTGAGCGGCCAGCCTCCTCCGCCACCCATGGCCGCCACTGCCATCTGATAGCGCCTGTCAATATCAGGCCTTTCATCTCTGTCTATTTTTATGCATATGAAATTATTGTTTAAAATCTCGGCAATCTCCAAATCTTCAAAGGATTCCTTTGCCATAACATGACACCAATGGCACCATTCGGCGCCTGAACTTAAAAAGATAGGTTTGTTTTCTAACCTTGCCCTTTCAAATGCCTCTTCACACCAGGGATACCAGTTGATCTTCTGGTGTGCTGCACCTCTAAGATACGGTGATTTTTCATTTATTAGTCTATTCATAAGAAACCTCTCAAAAAATTAATAAATAAAGGTTTAATCTCAAAGCTGCTATATTGTTTATGTCCCATATTGTGAAACCCATTACACTGTTTTTAATAAAAATGCTTTTTTTGAAACCTACCTTGATAAAACAAGAAAAGTTTATTTTCAATACTATTTTATGCTACTGGATATCTAACTTTGCACCATAGGCAAGTTCTTCTAATGCCCTTTTATCTATGAGTTTTATCCTCCTTCCATTAACATCTATGAGGTTTTTTACTACCATCTTAGCCAGGATGCGCGAAATAGTCTCAGGGATGGTTCCAAGCAAACTTGCGAGCTGTTTCTTATTGATATTTAATTCTATATTATCAGTCTTTTCTCTATCACTTATTAAAAGCATATAAGCAGCAAGCCTCTGGGGCACCTCTTTTAGAGAAAGGCCTTCTACGAGATCAGTAAACTGTCTTAATCTTTGAGACAAAAGGGCAAGCATATTCAGGGCAATGGATGGGTCGTTCTTCATCAGTTGAATAATTGATTCCCTTGGGAAGAAAAGGGCAATAGTGTCTTCTATTGCCTCTGCGTTGGCGGGGAATCTTTTGCCTGCAAATGCTGGCACTTCACCAAAAGGCTCCTGAGCTTCTATTATATGGAGGATTTGCTCCTTTCCATCCCGTGATACTTTAAATATCTTAACCCTCCCTGATAAGAGGACATAAAAACCGTCTGCTTCATCGCCTTCTGAAAATATAATTTTACCTTTTAAAAATGAGTATCTCATTGCAATCTTTGACAATTCTTCTATCTGCCTGTCAAAAAGCCCCTTAAAAAGGGGTATGTATTTTAAAGAGTTTTTAATATCCAATGGTAACTCCTAAATTATATTTTATAGCACTTTACCTTATTTTGATAAATCAAAAATAATTTATTTCTTTTGACTTAAGTCAATGTGTGTGACCAAGAACAATAATATATTATGCCGTAAGAAATAAAAACTTATAAGGAGGCAATTATGTTTTGCTATCAGTGTGAACAAACGGCAAAAGGCGAAGGGTGTACAAAGGTCGGCGTATGCGGCAAGCAACCTGATGTAGCAGCGCTTCAAGATCTTCTCATTTATACCTTATCTGAATTATCCCTCTATGCAGTGGAAGGTAGAAAAGTAGGTATTATAGACAGGGATATTAATGTATTTACAATAGAGGCTTTGTTCGCCACACTTACAAATGTTGATTTTGATCCTGAGAGATTTGTTATTTTGATAAACAAATCTGTAGCCTTGAGGGATTCTTTAAAGGCAAAGGTAAAGGCAGCAGGGGTAGATACTGAAGATATAGAAAAGATTGCAAATTTTATTCCCGATGCAACCATGGAAGTTCTTGTAAGGCAGGGTGAATCAAAGATGTTAACCCCTGAAAGAGACGGAAAGGCCGATATCCGTTCACTACAGCATACACTTCTCTTTGGCATAAAAGGTGTTGCAGCATATGCATATCATGCACAGATATTAGGAAAAGAAGATGATACAATCTATGCATTTATCCATGAGGCATTAGCAGCTATTTTAAAAGACGAACTCAATCTCAATGAGTGGCTATCTATGGTTCTTAAGTGCGGTGAGATAAATCTAAAGACAATGGAACTATTGGATGCTGCTCACACAGAGACATACGGCCATCCTGTACCCACTAAAGTCCCCCTCGGGGCAAAAAAGGGCAAGGCCATCCTCGTATCAGGTCATGACTTAAAAGACCTTGAAGAGCTATTAAAACAAACCGAGGAAAAGGGTATCTATATATACACACACGGTGAGATGCTTCCAGCCCATGGCTACCCGGGACTTAAAAAATATCCACACCTTTACGGTCATTACGGCACGGCCTGGCAGAACCAACACAGAGAATTTGCAGCATTTCCAGGCTCTATACTTATGACAACAAACTGTATACAGAAACCCCTTGAATCCTATATGGACAACATCTTTACATGTGGCACTGTAGGCTGGCCAGGTATTACACATATATCAGGCAGAGACTTTACACCAGTAATAGAGAAGGCACTTGATCTTTCTGGATTTAAAGAGGATATAAAAGGAAAATCGGTCATGGTAGGGTTTGCAAGGAATACAGTCCTCAGTGTGGCAGATAAAATAATAGAGGCAGTAAAAAACAAAAACATCCGTCACTTTTTCCTTGTAGCAGGTTGTGACGGTGCAAAACCGGGCAGGAACTATTATACCGAATTCGTGGAAAAGGTTCCAGAAGACACGATTGTCCTTACCCTCGCCTGTGGTAAATTCCGTTTCTTTGACAAAGATTTAGGTGATATAGGTGGGATTCCGAGACTAATTGATATAGGTCAGTGCAATGATGCCTACTCGGCAATTCAAATTGCCGTTGCCCTTGCTAAGGCCTTTGGGGTAAGCGTGAATGACCTGCCCTTATCCCTTATCCTCTCGTGGTTTGAACAGAAGGCAGTGGCAATACTTTTAACCCTTCTGTATCTGGGTATTAAAAATATAAGACTCGGGCCATCACTACCTGCATTTATAACACCAAACATACTCGATGTTTTGGTAAAGAATTTTAATATTAAACCTATTACAACACCAGATGAGGACTTAAAGGCAATACTTGGTTAACGAATTTTAGGAGATTTAAAGCATACAGGAAAGACATATGAAGATAAAAAGACAAATCATAGAGATAGACGAAAAAAGATGCACAGGTTGTGGCAATTGTGTAACTGCATGTGCAGAAGGGGCTATAGCAATCATAAACGGCAAGGCAAAGGTAATAAAAGAGAGCTTATGCGATGGACTTGGGGCATGCATAGGTAATTGTCCTGAGCATGCCCTAAGGATAATTGAGCGAGAGGCATATGAGTTTGACCCAGATGCAATAGAAAGAGGGCATCAAAAGCAAGGGCCAATAAAAACTTTACCAGGAAAAGATGTTTTGCCCTGTGGTTGCCCATCCACACATATCCAGATATTTGGTGAAAAATCGCATTCTTTTCTAACACACTGGCCTGTCCAAATAAGACTTGTTTCTCACGTAGCGCCTTTTCTCAAGGACGCCAATATGCTTATTGCCGCAGACTGCACCCCTGTTGCATATCCTGATTTTCACAGAGATTTTTTAAATGGCAAGGTGTGTCTTATAGGGTGTCCCAAGTTTGATGACACTGAACTATATAGAAAAAAATTTGCAGAAATATTTAAGACCTTTGATATAAAAAGCGTCACAATTTTAATAATGGAGGTGCCATGCTGTTCAAAACTCCCTGTAATCATAAAAGAGGGGATGAATTTAGCGGATAAAAAGATACCTTTAGAGATCATCAAGGTTATGGTAAGGGGTGGTATTGAAACTATTGAAAAAGAGTAGCAATAAGGGTGATTAAAACTCTTTATATACCCCATCCACCAGAGACAGTAATGGTTGTCCCCGTTATGTAAGAGGCGTCATCTGATGCAAGAAATGCCGCCACCTTTGCTACTTCTTCAGGTTCGCCAATCCTTCTTAATAACGTTTGATGGATAATAGGATCTTTATGTCTATCAGGCATTTGAATGATAGGTGGTGTTTTTATCAAACCAGGCACAATTGCATTTACAGTAACCCCGTCCTGACCAGCCTCCCTTGCAAGGGTTTTTGTAAGTCCAATGACTGCTGCCTTTGCCGTTGAATAGGCAACCTCTCCTTTGGCACCTGATGTCCCGTAAACAGAGCTTATGTTTATAATTCTTCCCCATTTGTTTAATCTCATATCATGAAGCAGCCATTTACTTAATAAAAAAGGCACCACCACATGAATACCCATAACCTCGTTGAATTGCTTCTTCTCTATCTTCTGAGTTGTACCAGGTCTATCAAAACCGGCATTATTTACGAGTATATCAATAACCGTCTCCTTTTTTATCTCTTTAATGAGTTTTTTGAGGGCTAAAGTATGTGTTAAATCTATGATTCTTGCAATAACTGGAGTTCCCTGTTCTGCAATGCTGTTTGCAACACGAGGAAGTGTTTCTTTGTTTTTATCGAGAAGAACAAGCATTGCACCCCTTTCTGCAAAAACCCTTGCACATGCCTCACCTATGCCCTGACCTGCCCCTGTAATCAATGCTACCCTTCCGCTTAAATTCATATACCCTCCAGATTTAAAAATTGTTATTGTATAAAAAAAGATGTTCTGAAATGTCAATATTAATCTGCTTAAAAAAATTGTTACATAATAAATTGCTTGATAAATTACAGGCTTACCTCAGGTAAAAAGTTTATATCCAGATGAAAGACTTTAAGGTGATTTAAAACTTGAATAAGGGTTTTTTATCTTCTACAATAAAAATGTGCCGCATATAGTAATAGATGGATATAATTATATAAACAGGATAAAACCTGGTGATGTGCAAAATAATGCCAACCTTGAAATGCTAAGAAATTATCTCCTTGAAAGACTTTTCAATTATAAAAGACAGAAACCAAATAAAATAACTGTCATTTTTGATGCCTATAAAAGTCCTTCCCTTACAAGACAAAGGGAAAACTACAAAGGCATAGATGTGATATACACAAAAGAAAATGAAACAGCAGATGAGTTAATAATTGAGTGGATAAGGAGAAAGCCATCAGGTATGGTTGTTGTAACTTCTGACAGGGCAATCATCGATGAAGCAAAAAGATATGGCATTGCCTTTATAACACCTACAAAAATGGAAGATCTCATTGGGGGATATAAAAATGAGGATGAAGAAGATAGGACATCAAAAACCATAAAAAAGGGGAATCCCAAAAAACTGCCAAAGAAACTAAGAAAGGTTACAAGGGATATATCTAAAATAAAGATATAAAAACAATGAGTTATAAAAAGACTTTTTAAGAAAGTCTTTCCGCCATCTTGTATGCCTCTATAAGCCCTGAGGGATCTGCCAAACCCTTTCCTGCTATATCAAAACCTGTGCCATGGCCTGGGGATGTCCTCACAAAGGGCAATCCCAGTGTTATATTAACTGTTCTTTTAAAATCTACTGTTTTTACAGGAATTAAACCCTGGTCATGATACATGGCCACAAACGCATCACAGTCCACCTTATGAAATAAGGTATCAGCAGGGAAAGGGCCTTCTACATTTATGTTGTTCTTTCTTGCCTCATCAATTGCCTTTATTATCTCCTCTTCCTCATTCCCCATAATACCTTGTTCACCGGCATGGGGATTTAAACCGCAAACCTTTATCCTGGGTTTTTTTATACGAAATCGGTTTTTTAATGCCTCACTTGTAATCTCAATACATGAAAATACATTCTCTTTTGTAATCAAGGATGGCACATCTTTTATTGGTATATGGATGGTTACAAGGCTCACTTTCATACGCCTATTTGCCATCATCATAACGTATTTTTTTACACCAGAAAAATCTGCAAGTATCTCAGTATGACCGGGAAAATCTATTCCTGCCTTTTTTATAGACGCCTTATTTATAGGACATGTAACAATGGCGGATGCATCGCCTTTCTTTATGACCTGCAGACCCTCCATTATATATTCATAGGATGCCCTACCATAATGGGCAAGGGATACCCCGTATTCAATATCCTTTATCAAAGCCTTATCTATAAACTCTATATCACCTTCCCTACCCTCTTTGAACCTTTTAAAGGCAATCCTATCTTTTATCTTCAATCTATATTGAATGTCCTTTATAACAGAGATGTCTCCAATTATTACTGGTATGCTACCTTTCCCTAAAGAACCAATAGATTTACAGATAATCTCCCCGCCAATGCCTGCAGGGTCCCCCATTGTAATGACAATCCTTTTCAGATCTTAACCTCTATATATGATGACCTTCTCAACTTCTGGATATACTCTTTGTATCTCTTTTCCGATTCTGTCATAATGATCTTATCGCGAATCTTTGTTTTTACTTGCTCGTAAGGAACAACATCACCCTTTTTTTCTTCTATAAGCTTCAAAATGTGAAAACCAAAATTGGTCCTTACAACATGGGTATATGCCCCTGGCATTATGAGGCTTATAGCGTCAATCAATTCAGGTAAAAGGTCTTCCTTTTTCACATAACCTAAATCACCGCCTTGAGAAGATGTGGGGTCATCAGAGTATTCCCTTGCCAAGTCTTCGAAGGGTTTACCCTCCTGCAAAAGGTTATATACATTTAATGCTATTTTATTTGCATCTTTTCTTTGATTTGATATAAAGATGTGTTTCAGTTTATATTCGCTTTCCCTGAATTCATTAAGATGGGCATTATAATAATCCTTAAGCATATCTTCTGTAACGAGTATTTCCGATGATATTGCCCTTCCAATAACCTGGTTTTTTAACTGGTTAATCTTTATACCGTTTAAAAAATCTTCATAGCTTATGTTTTCCTTTTTAAGCTGTTCTTTAAGCTGGGCATCTGTGATAAGGTGTTGTTTTTTTATACCCTCTACTATCAACTCCACATCTTTATCTGTTACTTCTATTTTTAATTTCTTTGCCTGTTGCCTTATAAGCAAATCATCTATAAAAAAGTCAATCTTTTCTTTAAATTGGATGTTTCTAAAATATTCGTTTATGGATAAATACTTCCCCTTTTTTTCAACCTTAATGTATTTTTCAAGGTCTTTCAATGTTATGATGTCGTCGTTTACAATTGCCACTATCCTATCCACTATCTCGCAAAAGGAGACACAAGGAAATAACAAAAAATACGATATAAGAAAAATCTTAAAAAATCTTTTCATTTTTTTGTTTCAGTCTGAGGTGTTTTCTCCTTCTTTTCTATCCCTTCACCCTTTTCCTGTTTATCCGGCGTCTTCTGTGCTTCTTCTTTTAGCAAATCTTCATTTATTGTAATCTTTGCAGTGCTCTTTAGATTTGTAATGTATTTTTCCAGGGCCTGGGTCTGCTTTTCCTGGGCGATCTTCTGTTTTATAAAATCTTTTACTTCTTCAAAAGGAACATAGGATGGTGGTCTTATACCTTCGAGTTTTATTATGTGATAACCAAATTTTGTCTTAACAATATCGCTTACCTGTCCCACCTTTTTTAATTTAAATGCCGCTGCCTCATATTCGGGAAGTAATATGCCCTTTGGATGATATCCTATCTCTCCACCGTTGGTCTTTGCGCTTGGGTCAATGGAATACCTCCTTGCAAGTTCAGCAAAATCTTCACCCTTTAATATCTTCTCTTTAATCTGCCTTGCTTCATCTTCGGTATTTAAAAGTATATGCCGTGTATTTATTTCCCTGTCTCTCTTGAATGTCTCTTTATTCTTCTCATAATATTGCTTCAAATCTGCTTCTGAAATCTGGGCATCTACATTTATCTTTTTCTTTAAAAGGGATTCAATGATAAGCTGTTCCTTTATCTCTTTGAGTCTTTCCTGGAATTCAGAATCCTTTTCTATATTTTCTTTACTGGCCTCTCTTAAAAGCAGTTTTTTCATTATAATCTTTTCTAAATAATTTTTCTTGCCACTCTGTGTAGCTACCATCATCTTCATATTAATGGGTATCTTATCCAGTTCTTTATTGAATTCGTTGATTGTAATCTTTTCATCATCGATTGTGGCAAGAACCTTACTGTTATCTGTTTTTCCACAGGCAAATAAAACAAAAGAAATTAACATAAAAATAACAATATTCTTCATCTCTGCTCCTTGTCTTTTATTAAATTCTTTTATATCACATGGTAACGACTTCCAGCAATAAATTTTTGATTTCTTTCATTATTTCTTTGCCTCTCACATTAGTTTTGATTACCAGTCTGTTATCGGGCATAACTTTTATAAAATCTTTCTTATCTCTTTTATCTTTAATGAGATTCAATAATCTTTTTGTATCAATGGGTGTTTTATCTGTGCCGTAAATTATAGCAAAACCGTTCGAATGTTCCACCTTTTTTATCTTTAAGCTCGATAAAAACAGTTTAAATCTTATTACCTCAAAGAGGTTTTTTACAGTTTCAGGCACCTCACCGTATCTGTCTCTTATCTCCTCTGATAGGTCTAATAGCTCATCTTCTTCTGATACCTTGGATAATCTCTTGTATATAAGCAATTTTTGTGATGGGTCGTCTATGTAATGGTCAGGGATATATGCCTCCACAGGGATGTTTATTTGTGTTAAAATTTCTTCTTCTTTAATCTCTTCACTTCTTTTGAGTTCATTTACTGCCTCTTCGAGCATTTTGCAGTAAAGCTCAAACCCTATAAGGTTAATATTTCCCGATTGCTCCTGACCTAAAAGATTTCCTGCACCCCTTATCTCAAGGTCGTAGTTTGCAATCTGGAATCCAGAACCGAGGGCCGTCATTTCCTCCATGATCTTTAATCTCAATGCAGCATCCTTTGTCAGTGTAATATCCTTAGGGACAAGCAAATAAGCATATGCCTGCCTTACACCCCTTCCCACCCTGCCCCTTAACTGATAAAGGTCTGCAAGACCCAATCTATGGGCATTGTTTATAAAAATCGTATTTGCATTTGTTATATCAAGGCCTGATTCTATTATATTTGTGGACAGCAGAAGGTCATATTTTTTGTCTATAAAATCGAGCATAATTTTCTCAAGCTGTCTGCCCGGCATCTTTCCATGGGCAACGGCAATCTTTACATTCGGTATTAATCTACGAAGGTAATCGTAAACAACCCCGATGTTGTGAATAAAGTTATGCATGAAAAATACCTGGCCTCCCCTTTCGAGTTCGTTCATAATGCCCTTTTTTATATGTTCATCTTTAAATCTTACCACATAGGTCTTTATAGCAAGCCTGTCAAGGGGGGGTGTATCTATGATGCTCAAGTCTCTCAATCCTGTTGTAGCCATATATAAGGTCCTTGGGATGGGTGTTGCACTGAGCGTCAAAACATCGATATTTTTTTTAAGCATCTTTAGCTTTTCTTTGTGTTTTACACCGAATCTGTGCTCTTCATCTATTACGAGTAGACCGAGGTCTTTAAATGCCACATCATCCTGTAAAAGCCTATGTGTTCCTATGATTATATCTATTTTTCCCTTTTTAAGGCTCTCTAAGATTTCCTTCTGCTGGATTGTTGTTCTAAACCTACTCAACATCTCTATAGTTATTGGATAATCCCTAAATCTATCCATAAATGTTTTGTAGTGTTGCTGTGCAAGTACAGTGGTAGGCACAAGGACTGCTACCTGTTTATTGTCCATAACGACCTTGAAGGAAGCCCTCAATGCCACCTCTGTCTTTCCAAAACCTACATCACCGCAAACAATCCTGTCCATGGGTTTTGAGTTTTTCAAATCTTCCAGCACCTCTTCTATTGCCCTTGCCTGACCCTCTGTCTCCTCATATTCAAATCTTGATGCCATCTCTCTATACAGTTCATCTTCAGGAGAATAGGCATATCCCTCTGCAAGTTCTCTTTCAGCATATACCTGGATTAATTCTTTTGCTATATCCTCTACATGTTTCTTTACCCTTGCCTTAGTTGTTTTCCAGTAATTTGCTCCCAGTTTATCTATTTTTGGTTTATGTTTTTCACCCCCTATATATTTCTGCACAAGGTGAAGATTGTCGATGGGAACGTATAGCTTATCTCCATCCTGATATTCTATAAGGAGAAAATCTTTGGTAATGTTATCTATCGTTAGTTTTTCTATGCCTTTATATATCCCTATTCCGTGGTCTACATGAACCACCCATTCACCTACATTGATGTCTTTAAAAGAATTTAAAAATTCATCGATTGTCACAGATTGTCTTTTAACGACCCTTTTCTTGGGTCCCACAATATCCTCTTCGGTAAGGACTATGGCTTCATCAGTTCTAAAGCCCCTTCTAATTGGACCTATCACAATACCCTTTTCTTTTTTTCCTGTTTTAAAAGGTTCTTTGACAATTGGCAGAAAAACTTCATAATACTCAAAGATCGCTTTTAATCTCTCTGCCTGTCCCTGATTATTTGCAAAAAGATACACATATTTGTGATCCTGCCAATCCTTTTTTATCCTTTCAGAGATAATATGAAAAATCTCTGTTTTTTTAGTCTCGAAAAGGTACTTTAAATCGTCGTTAGACATGGCAGAGATAACCATACCTTCAGCATCACCTTTTATACCGGAAATATCAATGTTTAAACCCTCTTTTAAAATGCCCATAAATCTTTCAATGTATTCCTTTTCTACCCCATGTTCTTCGTTGAGATTGATTCTTTCAATAAAAGAATTGACCCCATTGTGGACAAAAACCATATTTTTTTCTAAATAATCGATTATTGTGCCTTTTTCACTGCCTATAACTTTGGCTGTAGTGATATCAACCTTTTCTACTTCTCCTTTTGACCTCTGAGTTAATGGGTCAAAGATACGGATTGAATAAATCTCATCTCCGAGAAACTCTATCCTTATAGGCGACTGCAATGTAGGTGTGAAAACATCTATGATACTACCCCTTTTTGCAAATTCTCCTTCATTTCTTACGAGGGATACATGTTCGTATCCATTTTTATCTAAATAGTCTATCAAATCCTCCTGATATAGGTTGTCTCCAAATGAAATGGTCATTGTATTTCTTACAATAACAGACTTATCAGGAAGCGTATGCGTTAGACCATTATAAGGAAAAAGACCTATAAAAAAACTATCTTCCACGAGGTGTGTTAAAAACCCAATTCTTTTTATCTGGTCTTCTTTTTCAAACACTTTTTCTGAGAACAAAGGAAACACATGACATTCCCTTTTAGAGAAAAAATCTATCTCCTCCTTTAAAAGAAGGGCCTCATCTTCTTTTTCGTAAAAGACTATGGTCTTTCTGTTAATCCTTGAAATAAAAAAAGATATAAAAGAGTTAATCTTACCGGTGATGTAAATAAATCCTTTTTGAGGTAGAAGTGGGGTATATTCCATAGGTTAAGCTAATAATTAAGGTGGTGGAAGGACGGCGGAGATGTCTTTATATTCCCTTAAAACTTGCATGGAAAAGCTTCTATCGTGAGTTTTTTTCTCTTTAAGGATGTTTTTTAATTTTGTGGGACCCATATTATAAGCATTTAAGGCCAGATAAATATTATCAAAGTCCTCTAAAAGTCTGGAAAAGAAAAAAATCCCTATCTTTATATTTTTTTCAGGTTCATCTAAGGTTTTTATACCCTTCCAATGAACCCCTGCATCCTTTGCTATGAATTTGGCAAGGGAAGGTTTTATCTGTAAAAGTCCTCTTGCACCCTTAGGGGATACCGCATCATGTTTGAAATTGCTTTCAATCTTTATAATAGCAAGCATGAGCCTGTAATCGACTCCATACTGTTTAGACACCTTATAAATAGACCGTGCTGTCTCTAAAAGTTTTTCTCTGCCTAATGTAAAGCCTTCATCTTCCATAAAAGAGGCAATCCTTTCAACAATCCTCTCATCCCTTTTAAGGTTTTTTTGAAAAAGGGAATGCCCTTGATAAGAACAGACAAAGACCATCAAACCGATGCTTAAAGATGCAACTATCAATTTCTGTTTATTTGTCATAGGGATTTACTTTATAACAAAACTATAAAAAATGTCAAATTTTGACAGGATTTTAAAGCTATGTTCGGTTATGAGGTTTATGCAAAGTATGTAAAAAAATACAAAAAAATTTAGAATATCTCCTCTTCTCTTACAATCTCCTTCTTTATCTTTGTTAACACCTCCTGGAGAACAGGCAACACATCCGTTCTAAATCTGCCTGCTACAAGCAAAACCATGATGTCATCGCCAATCTTTAATTCACCTTCATTAATCCATACCCTAACATCTGAAATGCCCTCCCTCTTTTTTACTGAATCAACATATTCAGAAAGCATTTCCTTATTATAGGACAATCTCATTGATTTAATGACCTTTCCATCCTTTGAAGTCCCCCTTACTATTCCGTTATGAACGAGGATCATACCCAGTTCTTCGGGATCTGAATTTTCTTTAATTTCCTTTATCCAGTCGCCTATCATCTATGCACCTTCCCTATTTGCTGTTTTATTATTTCTTTTTATATAACGGTGAGATATTTCTTAAAAATTTTATCGTCTCTTCTAAAACAACAAATGCCTTATCTATCTGTTCAATGGTATTAAAGATTCCAAAAGAAAAAAGGAGTGTGCCCTGGGCAGTGGCATAATCCCTTCCTATGGCAATTAATACATGGGAAGCCCTAAGAGAACCTGAGGCACAAGCAGACCTTGTTGATACACATATGCCCTTTTCGTCAAGCATGATCATCATCGATTCACCTTCCACATATTCCACTGAAAAGGACACAAGACCGGGAAGGCTTTTTTCAGGGTGTCCATTTACGATTATATCATCTATTGTCCCTAATTTATCTAAAAAATATCTTTTTAATTTTAGTAGATGCTCTGTTCTTTCAGGCATTTCTGCCTTTGCAAGGCTTGCGGCCTTTCCCATTCCCACTATCCCTAATATATTCTGCGTCCCTGCCCTTTGATTATTTTCCTGAGTGCCACCGTCTATTAATGGAAATATGGGTGTCTTCTCTCTTATATATAATGCACCTACTCCGGGTGGACCGTAAAACTGGTTTGCAGAAAGACTTAAAAGGTCTACATTTAATTCATTGACATCTATAGGGATGTTACCGCATGAAGCTACTGCATCTGTGTGGAATATTATATTTCTTTGCCTTGCAATCTTTCCTATCTCTTCGATAGGCTCAATTGTCCCGATTTCATTGTTAGCATGCATGATTGTTATAAGGATCGTATCGTCTCTTATAGCCTTTTCAACATCTGAAGGATCTACAACACCGTAACTATCAACAGGCATGGTTGTGACCTGATAACCCATACGCATAAGCACCCTCAAGGTCCTTGATACAGATTGGTGCTCAATATTTGATGTAATTATATGCTTACCCTTTTTTGCCCTTGCAAATGCTACACCTTTTATTGCATGGTTAATTGATTCGGTACCCCCAGATGTAAAAACTATCTCTTCAGGCTTTGCATTTATCAATTTTGCCACATTTTCCCTTGCGTTATTTAGGGTTTCTATTGCCGCATCGCCTAAACGATGTTGACTTGATGGATTCCCAAATCCATTCTCTTCTATGTATTTAATCATTGCCTCTTTAACAAGGGGGTGTAACGGTGTTCCAGAAATATGGTCAAAATATATAAACTCCATGTTCAGGCTCCTTTCGTCAAAATTTAAAAAATTTATTTAATAGATATTGGCTTACCGCATTTTTTACAATAATGGGCAGACTCAGGCAGTTCAGTATCACAATACGGGCAATGGCATTTTCCTTCCCTTTCACCTATATATTCTTCTTTTTCAAATTTTTTCGGCTCCTTTCCTTTGCCCTCTTTTTTTGCATAGTAATCCATAATTGCCTTATGAAGGGCATCGGCACCGAGGTTTGAACAGTGGAGTTTATTTTTTGGTAATCCACCGAGTTGCTCTGCAACGGATTTATTGGTAATCTTTAATGCCTCTTCCAGTGTTTTGCCTTTTGCCATCTCTGTAACCATACTTGAAACAGCTATGGCAGCGCCGCACCCAAAGGTCTCGAACTTTATGTCTTCTATTCTTTCATCTTTTACCTTAATAGTAATTGTCATCATATCTCCACAAACAGGATTACCCACCTCACCTATACCATCAGGATTTTCAATCCTGCCCACATTTTTGGGTGACCTGAAATGTTCCATTACAATGTCGGAGTATTGCATCTTTTACCCCCTATATTTTTAATTAAATATAAAACATAAAACTATTTTTTTAAAGTAAATCCATGAAAAAAGAGATTTTACTTTGAAAAAAACCATTTTGTTTTTAGAAGGGTTATGTATTTGTTAATGCCTTTACTATTACTCTGTCCGCTTCGAAAAAATTGTAGGTGTGGAGGTCTTCTATTTTTACCCACCTTATCTCATCGTGGTCTTTCAGTTGAAAGGTATCGGTTTTAGGAATAGCCTTGAATGCATGGAGTTCAATTGCAGATTGGCAGTTAAGTGCGTGTTTAACAGAACAGATGAAATCTCCTACTTCTATCTCTATACCTAATTCTTCTCTAATTTCTCTAACAAGGCATTCTTTGAGCGTCTCCCTTTTTTTCTTTTTTCCTCCAGGGAATTCCCATAGATAACCCATAAATGCCTTCTTTCTTTTTGCAATTAGCACCTTACCATCTTTTTCAATTACCGCTGCGGTAACGGGGATATAGAAATTCGATTCCATTGGACATGATTTCAAACATCTTTAAGATAAACCTAAAAAAAGGGCTATTTCAATAATTTTTTTCATCTTTACATAATAAAACTTATGTGTTACTGTGCAATTATGAATAACTTTAAAGGCTTAATAACAGGCTTGTCTGGAGGTTTTTTTGGTGGTCTCATAGGTCTTGGGGGAGGCATAATCATGATCCCCCTTATGGTCATATGGCTGAAACTAAACCAGCTAAAAGCCCATGGGACAAGCCTTGTTGCCGTTGTTTTTACAGGCCTCATAGGCGCTACTGCATACTTTTACCACGGCACAGTTGATTGGAAGGTTGCTTTTATACTTGCCGCTACTGCAACTATAACTGTCAGATTCGGGGCCATCTTCGCCCATTCATTGCCAGAGAGGAAGTTAAAAAAGTCATTTGGAATATTTCTTTTTTTTGTCACCCTTCTTCTTATAAGTAAAGGGTATATATTTCAGACCACGGTCAATACAAATTTGTGGTTACGTATCTTTATTTTTCTTACCACAGGTGCATTTACTGGTTTTATATCAGGTATGATGGGTGTTGGTGGTGGGGCCATAATGATACCACCTATGGTTATACTGACACATATGCCCCAGCAGATGGCACAGGGAACATCACTCCTTGCAATGGTCCCTGTAGGTTTAATAGGCGCCTATACCCATTACAAATTAGGGAATGTGGAAAAAAGTATTGCCCCTGGCCTTGTTATCGGTGCTGCTTTGGGAGGTTTTTTTGGTGGCACAGTAGCCAATCTCATCCCTGAATTTTACTTAAAATTACTCTTTTCAATGGTCCTTTTATGGATGAGTATTCGTTTTATAAAGATCGCAAGATAGAATGATCAAATAATTACTGAATTAATATTATTTATATCTTAATTTAAATCTTAAGAAAATGAGCCTTTTTAAACCTTTTATGTCCTCGTTTTAACAGTAATTTACATTTTTATTGACAATTTTTTATTGACCAGGTATGATATAGAAAATATTGTTCTGTATATAGAACTCCTTTGATGGAAAACAAAGGCAACACAAGAGACGAACATAAAAGGCATAACAGATATAATGAAGAAATAAATAAAGGACTTGTTAGGCAGTAAGGTATATGCCCAAATATACAGATTAGAGAAAATAAGGCATCATTAAAACATAAACGGCAAGAAAAAGTGCATCTAATATTAAATGGAACAGAAACCGCCTTATAAATACACAAATATCGTCCCTGCAGTTGACCAGGCCTTAAAAATACTTATATATCTTTCTAAAACACCTAATTCAAAGGTCAATCTCACAGAAATATGCAAAAATGTGGGGATACATAAGAGTAAAGGTTACTCCATTCTGAATACACTTCAGAAATACGGGTTTGTCATGAGAGAAGAAAGTGGAAAACATTATTCCCTTGGACCAGGGGTTCTATCTCTTTCAAGACGTTTCCTTGACAGTGTGAATTATAATGAGCTTGCAGCACCATTTTTAAAAGACCTTGCAGAAAAGACTAAATGCACTGCACTTTTCGGTCTTATAAATGGGGACAGTGTCTTTATTGTGGCTAAAGTTGAATCAGAAGAGCATATAAGCATTACCATCCGTATAGGCCACAGATTCAATATAACCCATGGTGCCCACGGAAAGGCAATAGCTGCCTATCTTCCTGAAGAAAGATTAAAAGGGCTTTTAATGCAAAAAAAACTACTCTTCTATGGTGATATATCTAAATTTAACATGAATAGATTAGAAAAAGACTTAAGAGAATGCAGGGAAAAAGGTTTTGCAGTGGATATAGGTGAATTGAATCCTGGTATAAATGCTATCGCCTCGCCGACTTTCAATGCCAAGGGTGAAGTTTTAGGTTCCATATTCATAATGGGCATATTCAGCGAATTAAAGATTGACGAATACGGGCCTTTGGTTTTTGAAAATGCCATGGCATTTTCTTCAAAATTAGGGGCCGATGTGGAAGCCATATTTAAAAGAAGGGAAGGGTAAAATGAAAAGAAAAGAGAGGAAACTGATAAAGACCACCACCTGGTCAGCAGGACCTGGCTGTCATGGAGGTTGCGGTGTCATAGCGCACATAGAGGACGGTCGCCTTATAAAGATAGAGGGTGATAAAGAACACCCATGGAATCAAGGCAGGCTCTGCGCCCGCATCCTTGCAATGAAACAGTACATAGAGCATCCATCAAGGTTAAGAAGACCCATGATAAACACGGGGGAAAGAGGAAAAGGTAAATGGAAGGAGGTATCATGGGATGAGGCCTTCGACTATATAGAAAAAAAGATGAAGGCAATAAGAGATGAATATGGTCCTGAAAGTATGATTTTTGCAATGGGCACAGGCAGGGATATAGGGCCATGGATATGCATGCTTGCCTATGCATATGGAAGCCCTAATGTGATGTTTGCCTTAAGCGGCAATGCCTGTTACAGTCCCCGTATTGCAGCCCTCGATACATTCCAAGGTGACTATTGCGTATTCGATGCTGCTCAGTGGTTACAAAAAAGATACGATGAACCAAGATTCAAGGTGCCCGAATGTATGATAGTATGGGGCTACAATATTCACGCTACATGCCCTGATAATCTTTTTGGTCACTGGATAGTGGATTTAATGAAAAGAGGGACAAAAATAATCTCCATAGATCCCAGACTCTCTTGGTTTGCCTCAAGGGCAAAATACTGGTTAAGAATAAGGCCCGGAACTGATTCTGCCTTAGCTATGGGATTTCTTTATGTTATTATCAAAGAAGGACTATACGATAAAAACTTCCTTAACAATTGGACTAACGGTGCACACCTAATCAGAAAAGATACGAATAAACTGTTAAGGGAGAGCGATATTATACCAGAGGGTAAAAATGATAACTTTGTAGCATGGGATGAAAAGGAGAAAAGACCTATTGTATGGGATACAAGTATTCTTGAATACAGACCTTATGTGAAAAGCCCCATGATTACCGGTAATTGTAAAATAAAAACTATAGATGGAAAGTTGGTAGCATGCCATACGGTCTGGGATGCCTTCTGTAAAAAGGTCTTTGAATATGATCCAGAAAAGGTTAGTATCATAACAGGAGTTCCTGCAAAGGATATAATCGAGGCAGCCAGATTCTACGGAAAGGGCAAGCCTGCTTCTATTCATTGGGGTGTGCCTATTGATATGACACCTAATATTACCCCCCTGTGTCATGCCATTGCCTCTATGTGGGCATTGACTGGAAATCTCGATATACCAGGAGGAAATGTTTTTTCTCGCTTTGCCTTTGACGCAGTTGCCTATGCCTTGCCAGGTGCAGAAGGTGTAATAAAGCTTAAGTCAAAAGAGCAGGATCTGCCCAGGATAGGCGCAGATAAATATGGGCCATTTAGAAAGTTTATATGGAGATGCCAGACCGATACGGCATTTGAACAGATATTTACAAAAAAACCATATCCTATAAAAGGCATGTGGATCCAGACATGTAATCCCTTAGCAGGAATAGGTATGGATCCTAAAAAGTGGGAAGAGGCCTTAAAAAGACTTGATTTTGTAGTGGGGGTTGATTTATTTATGACGCCCACCATGGAATATGCCGATGTGGTTCTTCCCGCAGCCACCTTTCTTGAAAAGGATGGGGTGAGGTCTTGGTGGGTTCCTCTACAGAGTATAAATAAGGCCTTAAGTGTTGACGAATGCAAATCCGATGCTGAGATAAATTTTGAGCTTGCAAAAAGGTTTGATCCTGACTTCAAATGGAATACCCTTGAAGAGCTTTTCGATGAAATTATTAAACCCTCTGGCCTTAAGTTTAAAGAATTGAAAGAGAAGGTATGGGTATTTCCACCAGAAGGCCACCCAAGTCATCCCTATCATAGACACGAAAAAGGTCTCTTAAGACCTGATAGAAGACCTGGTTTTCAGACACCAAGCGGAAGATTTGAGCTCTACTCAATCTTAAGAGAAGAATGGGGACTTGAACCTATGCCATTTCATGAAGAGCCACCATTCACACCCATTTCAAGACCTGACCTTGCCAAGGATTATCCTCTTATACTTTCTACTGGCAGGAGATCCCCTGTATATTTTCATTCAGAACACCGAATGATACCCTGGTTGAGGCACCTTGACCCTGATCCCGTAGTTGAAATACACCCTGAAACTGCAAAGGAATATGGTATCACGAACGGTGAATGGGTATTCGTTGAGAACTGGATGGGAAGGGCAAGATTTAAGGCAAAGGTCACACCTGTTGTCCCCCAATGGATGGTAATGACTGCCCACGGATGGTGGTTTCCAGAAAAAAAGGGTGAAGAAAATGAACTTTACGGAGTATGGGAATCGAATATAAATCAATTGATTCCGATGAATGCCCATGGTAAGGATGGCCTTGGAGCACCTATAAAACATCTACTATGTAAAATATACAGGGCATAGAAAGGATGGATAAAATGGAAGAAAAAGGGATAAAAGGACTTCTTATAGACTACGAATACTGCACCGGATGTTATACCTGTGTAGTAGCATGTGCGCAGGAATACAATTGGCCTGAAGGCATATCAGGTATTAAGGTTATGGAAATCGTAGAAAACCTGCCTGGCGGGAAACACTACCTCGTGTATCTACCGTTTCCCACAGAGGTATGCACCCTTTGTGCATCGAGGACAAAAAAAGGTTTAGAGCCTGCCTGTGTAAAACACTGTATGGCAGGTTGTATGAAATACGGGACCGTAAGTGAGCTTGCAGAGGAGATGGGCACAAAAAAGAGGATGGTTCTATACAGACCCCGTTAAAGTGACCCCTGATGCAAATAATAGACACGAAACTTTACTCATGCTGCCTCACTCGTTGGTCTATCTCGTATGTTCGGTTTATCTCGTTTATCTCGTCTATTCGGTCTATTCCGTCTATTCCGTTTATCTCGTTTGTTTCGTTGGCAATGTATTTGATTGCCCACTTCCTTTTAAATGGATAATTCATCTTATATATTCATCTTTACTGCTTCTTCCTTAAATTCCTTTGTGAATACTGCCTTTGGAATCACATCCATTTAAGACATCCCCGTTATTAGTGTATTAATTTATAACTTTGGGGTCTATTAAATTCATCATAGGTCAAGAATTCCATAACTTCATTTTTATTATCCCATTTTTTAAAGATAATTAATGGCTAAGGCAATGTTATGATGCAAGGATTTCCACTATCCTTGGAAATATATACTCTGCATTGTCAGCCCTGTATCCACCGTGGGTGATAATAAGGTATCTACCTTCACATATGCTCTCTGCACATGCCTTCACTTCTTTTACAAGGTCTAAATAAAAATCTCTTGTTAATCCTATATCTCCATAGTCACCCTGGGCTGTATCGTGTCCGAGGTTGTGAAGTAACATAAAAGGTTTGAATTCACCTACCCTTGATATAAATTCAGTTCGAACTTTTTTTAAGTATTCATTATCCGTTGTCCTTCCCATAACATCTACATCTATTTTTGTTCCGTTTTCTGTGACATTGTTATAGCTACAAAAACATACATGGAGCACATCATAATCGCTTTCAAACACTGCGCGGGTTCCATCACCGTGATGACAGTCTGTGTCGAGTATGGCAAATCTTTTTTGACCTGTAATCTTTCTTATATGATTTACTGTGGGTCCTGAACAGGATAGATAAGTGCCTCCCCACCCTGAAGAAGGCCCTGAGTGATGGCCTGCACCTACTGAAAATACAAGGGCGTTTTTAAGTTCACCCTTGGCTATCAATATAGCTGCTTCCACACATCCACCAACGGCAAGGGTTGCACCTTTGTAATACCAGCTCCTTTTTACTTCCTGAAGATAACTGTGGGTATGGGTATTTAAAAGAATCTCCTCATCTACAGGTTTTGATTCAAAATAAACCACATTGGGAAGTTTTAACACATCATTCAATACCTCTGGAAAGTTTCTGAATTTATCACCTATTACAGGCCAATCTCTATTTTTAAATTCCCTATTAAAAAATATCCCCGTTTTCATAAATAGCACTCCTTCCACATTTACCCATCTCCATGGTGCTTTTTTTAAAATCAATAAAGTTATTTTCATCTATTATAGCCCATCTCGTGGATTTTTCCAAATAGCTACCTATTTAAAATTTTAATTTGACATTACCATTAAAATAATATAGTAAGAATGGTATATTTTTACTTCAATAGAAGCATCATATTTAAATGCATTTTCTAAATCTCAATAATGAGAGGTCTTAATGGACACCATAACATTTACAATTGACAATAAAAAGGTTCAAGGCGAAAGAGGTCAGACTGTTCTGGAAGTGGCATTAAAAAACGGAATAAATATTCCCTACCTCTGCTATCATCCGAGGATAAGCAAAACCGGTGCATGCAGGATTTGCCTTGTAAGGATAAATGGAACAATGCTAAAGGCATCGTGTGTTGAACCTATAGTAGAAGGTATGAATGTAGTAACAGAGGATGAAGAGATAATAAAGATAAGGAAATTCATCCTCGAACTGCTTTTATCTGACGAAGACCATAATTGCCTCTACTGTGAGGCAAATGGCGAGTGTGAATTTCAGGCATTAATTCAGCGCTATAATATACAGGAGGTAAAACCCTCGCCAACAAGGATACCAAAAAAAATAGATTACGAATCAAGCAATGCCCTAAGGAGAAATGAAAACAGATGTATTTTATGTGGAAGATGTGTAAAGGCGTGCAGAGAGATACAAGTTTCAAATGTTTGGAGCTTTGCAGAAAGGGGTAGTGAAACCCATCTCGTGGCAGATGACGATAAAAGAATAGGCGAATCGAGTTGTGTAAAGTGCGGGACATGTGCCCAGCTATGTCCCACCGGTGCCTTAACTTTTCAAACGGTTATTGGTAGAGGTGCAAACTGGGAATTGAAAAGAGAAATCTCTATATGTATCTACTGCGGTGTTGGCTGTAAAATAGACTTTTATAAAAATAAGGACAATATCCTTGTGAAGGCCATAGGAAACTACACCGGTCCTAATAACGGACATCTATGTGTAAAAGGAAGGTTTGGTTTTGATTTCGTCCACAGTGAAAAGAGACTCAAAAAACCCCTTATAAAGAAAAACGGTGTATTCGAGGAGGCAGAATGGGATGAGGCCCTTGACCTTGTTGCAAAAAAACTAACAGAGATAAAAGAAAAATATGGTCCCGATTCCATTGCAGGCCTTTCATCGGCAAAGTGCACTAATGAAGAAAACTATTTAATGCAGAAATTTATCCGCTCCATAATAGGCACGAACAACATAGACCACTGTGCCCGTCTCTGACACTCTTCAACTGTCGCCGGTCTGGCGGCTGTTTTCGGTTCAGGGGCCATGACAAACTCTATAAGGGAGATACCGCAATCTGCAGGTTTTCTCATTATAGGCTCTAACACCACAGAAAACCACCCTGTAATAGGCTCCATGATAAAAAACGAAGTCATAAATAATGGAAAAAAATTAATAGTTGTAGATCCAAGAAGGATTGAACTTTCAAGGTATGCAGACTATTATTTCCAGATAAAACCAGGCACAAACATAGCCATCCTGAATGGTTTTATGCATGTCCTCATAACAGAAGGTATATACGATAAAGAATATGTAAATACAAGGTGTGAAGGTTTTGAACAAATGGCAAAGGTCCTTGAAAAGTATACACCTGAATATGTGGCTGACATCTGTGGCATAGATAATCCCCAGGACATCGTAGCAGCAGCTAAGCTTATGGCATCCCTTAAACCCATGGCCCTTTATTATTCCATGGGTATAACCCAGTTTGTATCAGGAGTAAATGGTGTAAAATCCACTGCTAATCTCCAGATGCTTTTAGGTAATGTAGGTGTTCCAGGTGGCGGTGTTAATCCGCTCCGTGGACAAAATAACGTTCAAGGCGCATGTGATATGGGTGCACTCCCAAATGTCTATACTGCCTATCAACCCGTGTCATCAGAAGAAAATAAGGCAAAGTTTGAGGCTGCCTGGGGGGTTACAAACCTCTCTACGAAGCCTGGCTTTACAATCCTTGAAATGTTCAACAATGCCATAGCAGGAAACATCAAGGCCATATACGCGATGGGAGAAAACCCTGTGATGTCTGATCCCAATCAGCATCATGTTATAGAGGCACTAAAATCCCTTGAATTCTTTGTGGTTCAAGATATATTTCTTACAGAGACAGCACAATTTGCCCATGTTGTGCTACCTGCCAGGTCTTTTCTTGAAAAAGAAGGCACAGTCACAAACACAGAAAGAAGGGTTCAGCTAATGCACAAAGTTCTTCCACCTGTAGGTGAGGCAAAGGAAGACTGGTGGATTGTCCAGGAGGTTGCCAGAAGGATGGGTGCCACATGGGACTATAAAAAGGCAGAGGATATATTTGAAGAGATAAGAAAGGTAACCCCTTCATATGCAGGTATAACATATGAAAGGGCAGACAATTCTATAATCCAGTGGCCATGCCCATCTTATGACCATCCAGGAACACAGTTTCTCCATAAGGATAAATTTTCAAGGGGTCTCGGTCTTTTTACACCCATTGAATACACACCACCAGCAGAGGAAACAGATTTCGAATATCCTATGATTCTTACAACAGGAAGGATACTTGATCATTTTCATACAGGCACGATGACAAGAAAGTCTAAAGTCCTTGATGAAAATGTCCATGAGGGTTTTATAGAGATAAACCCCAACGATGCACATAACTACAATATTGAAAACGGCGAGGTTATCTCTGTTTCCACACGGCGAGGAAGTATAAGAATAAAGGCAATGGTCACAGATAAAATTAAGCCCAATACTGTATTTATTCCATTTCACTTCTTTGAGGCCTGTGCAAATGTATTGACAAACGATGCCATTGACCCTGCCTGCAAGATACCTGAGTATAAGGTATGCGCATGCAGGATAGAAAAGATTGAGGCTTGAAAAACCTATCATGTAAAGGGATAATGCCTGATTTTTCAAATGGTTATCTGTAGAAAGGTGTTAATCATACTTGGGTAAACGTTTTGTTTTTGCAATTTTATATTTCCCCAATACACAACTCGTTTATTGAAAAAGGTATTCTATAAAACTTAGAAAATAAATCATGAAGCTTAACAACCTAAGCGAAACACATCTTATAAAAATTCTCGAAAAAGAAAAGAGACCTATTAAGTTAAAGGACATAGAGAGAGACCTTCGCCTATCACAGAATGAGAAAAAAAGATTTAAAACCCTCGTTAAAGACATGATAAAGAAGGGACTGGTATTTAAACTGAAAAACAAAATGATAGGTCTCAGAAAGGAATTAAACCTTGAAACAGGCACACTGTGGTGCACAAAAAATGGAAACGGTATAGTCATCCCTGAAAGGGAAGGAAAAGAGAGTATCTATATCCCGCAAAGATTTATAAAGCATGCCATCCATGGAGATAGGGTAGTTGTCAGACTTGATAGAAAAGGTATTCATGGAAGGGAAGGGAAAATCCTCGAAGTTCTCGAAAGAAAAACCCGAACAGTAACAGGTTTCATAAAGAGATATAAAAATTTAATGTACCTCTATCCCGATGATGAGAGGATGCCACATCATTTCATCATTGAAGCCCCTTCAAAGATAGTATCCCTTAAAGACAATACCCTTGTTGCTGCAAAAATCACCAAATTCCCAGAAGGTGCACAAGACCCAATATGCAAGATTGTAAAGACCTTTGAAACCCTCTCCAGTGTAAAGACAATATCCCTATTTACAGTATATAAATACAGCCTTCCTATGAAATTCAAAAAGACAACAGAGCTTTATCTCAAAGGCCTTTCTTTTAATATATCCATTGATGGAAGAAAAGATCTCCGTGAAAAACCCTTTGTCACAATAGATGGAGAGCTTGCAAAGGATTTCGACGATGCAGTTTGTGTTGAAAAGACAAAAAACGGATTTATCCTCTATGTGTCCATTGCCGATGTTTCCCATTATGTGCCTATCCATTCACCCCCTGATAGCGAGGCCTATGAAAGGGGAACAAGCGTATATTTTCCCGGCAGTGTAATTCCCATGCTGCCTAAAATTCTATCAAACAATATCTGTAGCCTAAATCCAAATCAGGATAGACACACCATAACAATTGAATTACACTACGATAAACACGGAAATATTATAGATCGTGCCTTTTATCCATCTTTAATAAAAAGCGCCATGAGACTCACCTACACAAAAGTAGAAGATTTACTCGAAAATAGAACGACTTTTTTAAAGAAAGACAAAGACAAAATCTTCAGGCAACTCGAATACATGGCTGAACTTGCCACAATTTTGAAGGCAAAAAGACAGAAGAGAGGAACCATTGACTTTGATTTTCCTGAACCAGAAGTGGTGCTCGATATCGAAGGTGGGCTTACAGGCATTATAAAATCTCCAAGACTTTTTTCCCATACCATAATAGAGGAATTTATGATTGCTGCCAATGAGGCAGTGGCTGAATTTATTACAGAGAATAATAAACCCCTTGTATATAGGATTCATGAACCCCCTGACAATGAAAAAATGCTAAACATAGAAAAAATGCTACATACCTTAGATGTGGGCTATAAAAGACACACAAGCCAACAACATTTCCTTCAATCAATATTAAAAAAGGTTAAGGGCACAGCATACGAATACTTTGTAAATCGCATAATTCTCCGTTCTATGAAGCAGGCAAAATATTCTATTTTAAATAAAGGCCACTTTGGTCTTGCATCAAAGGCATATACACACTTTACTTCCCCTATCAGGAGATACCCTGACCTTATAAACCATAGAATTTTAAAGGGCCTCATAAGTGGCAGAAACATATACACCGAAGAAGAACTGGAGCCCATGGCAATTTATTTATCTGAAAGGGAAAGGATTGCCATGGAGGCAGAAAGAGAGGTAGAAGACAGGATAAGGGTGCTCTTTATGAAGGATAAAATAGGTGAAGTTTTTGAAGGTGTTATATCGCACATCACATCGTATGGTTTTTTTGTGGAACTTATAGACGTATTTGTGGAAGGCCTTGTGCATCTTTCAGAGATGGTGGACGATTACTATGTTTTTGAAGAAGAAAAATTCAGGCTTAAAGGCAGGCGGACAAAAAAGACATATCGTATTGGCGATAAAATATTGGTAAGGGTTGTCAGGGCAGATGTTGAGAGAAACCATCTCCACTTCACCCCTGTTTTACGCTGATTTGAATAAATTTCAAAACAACCATTTAATTAAAAATCGCATCTTCCGCAGCATATAAGCATGCCCTACCGTGTTACATAGTTTTTATAGAAGTTTTAGGGCTTTGATGATAGATTAATAATAATTTATGCTGTTTAATTTGAGTGATAGGAAGTTCATATTTACAAAACTAAATAGGACTTTCTTTATTATCATAAATATTGCAATCATATTTATCTTATACATAACGAGCCTGTATAGTTATGTCCTGTTTCATAGTCTTGCAGAGGTATTCTCCATTGTTATAGCCTGTGGAATATTTATAGTCGCATGGAATACAAGACACATCATAAATAATAACTATCTTCTCTTTTTAGGTATTGCATATCTATTTGTAGGCACAATAGATTTTTTCCATACCCTCGCATATAAGGGTATGAATGTGTTTTTGGGTTTTGATGCTAATCTTCCCACTCAGTTATGGATTTTTGCCAGATATATGGAGTCATTATCCTTACTTATTGCTCCTTTATTTTTCAAAAAAAGACTAAATGTTCATATAACCTTTATTGTCTATACCGTAATTACATCGTTTATGTTTTTTATAATCTTTTACCTGAAAATATTCCCCGATTGCTTTATCGAAGACAAAGGGCTCACCCATTTCAAAATTATAAGCGAATATATTATCTCCTCTATACTCATAGGCGCTATTATTGTGTTATATAGGTTTAGAAACAGGTTTGAAAAAAACATATTCAGGCTTATCATGGCCTCTATTTTTGTAACAATAGGCTCTGAGCTGGCATTCACTTTTTATATAAGCGTATACGGAATTTCAAACTTTATTGGCCATATCTTAAAGATTATTTCATTTTATCTCATATACAAGGCTATCTTACAGACAGGCCTCATAGACCCTTACAGCCTTCTATTAAAAGAACTAAAAGAAGAGGAATTGCTCTTGAAAGAGGCTCAACGCATAGCCCATATCGGTCACTGGGTCTTTGATGTTAAATCAGCTAAATTTAGATGGTCTGAAGAGATATTCCACATCTTTGGTATTGACCAAAAAAAGGTGAGCCTTCCCTTGATGAACACAGAAATATTATCCATCCCGATGACTGGGAGACATTTTTTAAAACAATAGAGAAATCCATAAAAAATGGTAGTTCCTTTGAGATGCAGTTTCGTATCCTCTTACCCGATAATACTATAAAATGGATGAATGCAAGGGGTAGTGCAAAAACAGATAAAAAGGGAAATGTTATAACAATACTGGGGACAACCCAGGATATCACACCCCATAAGAAAGCAGAAGAGACAATCATATATGAAAGAAAAAGATTTGAAACACTTGTAGAGCATGCACCTTTTGGTTTAATGTTAGTAAACATGGACGGTAAAATCCAATATGTAAATCCAAAATTTACAGAGCTTTTCGGTTACACCCTTGGTGACATCCCTGATGGAAAAACCTTCTTTAGATACGCATATCCCGAAGATGAATACAGAAAACAGGTAATTGCTGCATGGGAAAAGGATAAAAAAGATTTAAAGATAGGTGAAAAAAGACCCAGGACATTTACACTTACCACAAAAGAAGGTATAGAGAGGATTGTAAATTTTATCGTTGTGCATCTCGCAACTGGTGAACACTTAATAAGTTGTGAAGATATCTCGGAACAGAAAAGACTTGAAGAGCACTTAAAAAGTATGTCCATCACCGATGAACTCACAGGCCTTTATAATAGAAGGGGCTTTATCACCCTTGCAGAACAGCAAATAAAAATAGCAGACAGAACAAAAAAAGGTGTGCTACTATTTTTTATCGATATGGATAAAATGAAGCAGATAAACGATTTATTAGGTCACAAATCAGGTGACATGGCGCTCAAAGAAACTGCCACAGTTTTAAAAGAGGTCTTTAGAGAATCTGATATCATCGCCCGCATAGGCGGCGATGAATTTGCCGTTCTTGCCTTAGATGCAACAACAGCTACAAGGGATATTCTTGTAACACGCCTTGATAATACGCTCTATAGATACAACAAAAAACAGGGAAGACAATTTGAACTATCATTAAGCATAGGCATTGCCTACTATGACCCCAATGACCCCATATCCCTTGATGAGCTTATGTCCATTGCCGATAATATGATGTACGAAGAAAAAAGAAAAAAGGTATAGAAAACCTTGACAAAGATGTAGCTTACCAGTATATTAAATCGTTATTACTTTAATAATATAACGACTTTTGGAGGAAATTAAAATGTCCTTGTTGCGATTTATTGTATCTATTCTATTTGTAACTTTATCCTTTGTCCCTGCATTTAGCAATGAACTTATCGTATTTGCCGGTGCTGCAAGCAAGCCGCCCGCAGAAGAGGCAGCAAATTTGTTTGAGAAAAAAACAGGTATTAAGGTGAATCTCACATTCGGCGGTTCAGGTTTTGTCTTATCCCAGATGAGCCTTGCAAAAAAAGGGGACATATACTTTCCAGGTTCATCGGACTATATGGAGATAGCCAAGAAAAAAGGGCTTGTATATCCTGAGACAGAGCGATATGTGGTATACCTCGTCCCTGCCATAAATGTCCAGAAAGGAAATCCAAAAGGCATAAAGACCCTCAAAGACCTTACAAGACAAGGTCTAAGGGTAGCCATAGCCAATCCTGAAGGTGTATGCGTGGGTCTCTATGCCGTTGAAATTATAGAGAAGAATCTAACACAACAGGAGAAGATGGCATTAAAGAAAAATCTCGTAAATTACACAGAAAGCTGCGAGAAGACGGCAACGGCCATATCCCTTAAGGCCGTTGATGCGGTTATAGGCTGGAGGGTCTTTCAGTACTGGGACCCCCAGAGGATAGAGACAATACCATTAAAAAGAAATGAGGTTATAAGGATAGGTTATATCCCTATTGCCATATCGAAATTTACAGCAAATAAAGACCTTGCCCAGAGATTTATTGACTTTATACTATCCGATGAGGGTAAAGGCATATTCAGGAAATATCATTACTTTATGACACCAGATGAGGCTTCATCATGGATAGGTGAGAAAAAACCTGTGGGAGGCGAATATAAACCTCCATTGGAATGGATAAAAAGATAAAAAGAAAAATACCATGCCATGACATTCAAGAGGATATCCATCTTATTGAGTTTCACAGTGTTTATCTTATACGGTGGGCTTATCCTGTCTCTTTTTTATTTTTATAATGGTCAACTCTTTCTTGAGACCATTAAATCTGAAAGGACCTTATTCTCTCTTCGTTTGAGTCTTGCCACAGCAACAATTGCCACTATTGCCTCTTTGATGATTGCCATCCCTTCTGCATACGCCCTTTCCAGATTTCATTTTATAGGCCAGGGTCTTATAGACACCATCCTTGAACTGCCTATGATTATCTCACCTGTAGCATTAGGTGCAACAGTCCTTATATTCTTCAATAACCCTATTGGCATTTTTATACAGGAAAAAAGTGTCCAGTTTGTGTTTACTATTTACGGTATATTACTTGCCCAGTTTATTACCACATTGGGGATTGCCATAAGGCTTATCAAGGCTGCAATGGATGAGATACCTGCCAGATATGAAGAAATAGCCAGGACACTTGGAGCAACACCTGTAAAGGCGTTTTTTACCATCACCTTGCCCCTTTGTAAAAAAGGTATTTTAGCTGCATCCGTTCTTACCTGGGCAAAGGCCTTGGGTGAATTCGGTGCCACAATCACCATTGCAGGCTCCATGGCTATGAAGACAGAGACTATACCCATTGCCATCTACATGAGGCTTGCAAATGCCGATATAGAAGGCACAGTGGTTCTTGTTCTCATTTTAATCTTTATCGGGTTGGGCATTCTTTACGGAGTAAGGATGCTTACAAAAAAAACTAACCCTTACTGAGGTTTTTTTTCTATGCCTTTAATCGAGCTAAAAAATATAAAAAAATATGTGTTACAGGATATAAACTTAACTGTCTACGATAAAGAGGTCCTTGTTCTTGCAGGTCCTAACGGCTCAGGAAAGACCACCCTTCTAAACATAATTGCAGGCCTAACAAAATATAGTGGAAATGTTTTGTTTGACAGTAGAAATATAAATAGTTTACCGGCACATAAACGAGGGGTAGGTTATCTCCTGCAGGATCTGGCACTTTTCCCCCACTTAAACGTCTGGTCTAATATTGCCT
>Ga0209508_1000699_pt1 | contig 31465 bp, 27 predicted proteins | sample AD_UKC129_MetaG_FD_184427 | JGI IMG/M metagenome (GOLD analysis project Ga0209508, IMG submission 184427) | Active sludge microbial communities of municipal wastewater-treating anaerobic digesters from Canada - AD_UKC129_MetaG (SPAdes) (version 2) | ecosystem: Engineered > Bioreactor > Anaerobic... | reverse complement strand
GATCAAGACCAGGAACAGTCACTGTGACTGTGTTCACCAAAGGATTAGGAGTAGGAACTTCCTCTGGAGCATAAGAATAGGTGTAAGTCCAGGTCTCATCAACATTTAAGGTCCCGTTTGAGCTTCCACTTTCTTTTGGAGCAGGTAAAGTGAATTTATCATCACTGACTGTAGGACTAAGAGATTGATTACCAGTATTGGTTACTACCACAGTATAGTTGGCAGTCTCACCCACGGAAATGCTATTCTTATCTACTGTTTTAGTGACAGTAAAACTACGATTCGCAGCACCTCCACCACCGCCTCCTCCTCCACCGCCTCCACCACCGCCGGGAGCACCGAATGTAGCATCAGCGATTTTGTCAGCAAAATGTATTACCTTATTATCTTCTTGCGGGTCACGACACTCAGATAGAGCCTTCTCTACCGCATCAATAAGTTGTTTGGTAGGCTCGAGGTTGGGAATTTCGCTTACCGGAAGAACTAATTTGGCGGGGGCAAAACTCCACTTCCAATCATATTGAGCATACCAGGAAGCATTAAAAGGAACAAAGTCTTCTCCATAAAGAGCATTGGCGCGTTCCCAGATAATTACCTGAGACGTGGTGTAGACATTAGCTTCACCAACGTCACCTCTCGGGTTATTGATGCCTTTCTTAACCACCACATATTTACCCGAGCCTTCTGGATATTCCCTTACTACGTAGAGAACATAGCTTCCTTCTCCAGTTGTATTTACCTCAAAAGCACCATTACACTCAGTTTTATCTTCGATTTCGAGTTTCCCGCTATCTCCTCCGTAAAATAGAACTATAGCTTCAGGAAGAGGTTTACCCTCGGTTATGGATGGGTTATCACAGGCATCGGTAAAACAACTCTCCGGAGTTGCCACCCGACCACTTATTGCTGTGCTCGGTCCTGGAGCTCCAACCTGGGGTACCATACAACCAGACATTATGGCAAGAGCACCAGTTATAACAACAATTAGCAAGAAAAGATTCTTGCGGTTCATGATTATTTCCTCCTTTTTAAGGATTAATTCTCCTTACTGCAAAAAGAATAACCCCTAAAAAGGAGGAATCCTATAGGTAAATATTCCTATTTTGCTGGCTACTTTTCCTATTTTTATATTGCTAAAGTATTCTGCAACAGACTATACCCCTATACCAAAAACAGACAGCCTACGACGTAAGCAAAAAAGAATTGAAAAAGCAGAAAAAACAAATACAACCGAGGGGAAAAGCGTCCCTCGGTATAAGGGGATTTATAATTTCTATTACCATCCCAAAAGATATATTGAGAATATCTTTGAGGTAATTGCACACATTCGCTTCATATTGTGACAACTTCCCTGAGGATTTCCTCACCAATACCCCTTTTTAATGCTATTTTCATTACTGAGAAAGAGAGACAATTCTCAAGGTTGATAAAACTAAGAAGCAAGGGAGCTTCATAAAATTCGACCAGAATGTCTATGTCGCTTCCCTCTTTCTGTTCGTCCCTTACCTTACATAAGAACCAAAGACATCAATTTCTTTGACATTGTAACTCTTGACCAATTCCTCTTTATGCTCTTTAACAACTCTAACGATATCCTCAAGTCTTATCTTCTCTATTTTTTTCATTTTTACCTACTCCCCAAGCCATCTTGCATCCCATCTACCGGTAAGCCTCTCGCCTGTGTCTTATCCTCATTATGTAGAGAACTTCTTTTTCTCTATCAATTTGCAATATAACTCGCCAGTCTCCCACCCTGATTCGCCATCTTTCTGGATTACCCCGGAGCTTTTTGAGGTCTACGGCTTGCGGGTGAGTGATTAGCCGCTCCAGGGTGTTTTTAATACGCTTCTGGGTTTTTTTATCTAAGTTAGATAGGTCTTTTTCAGCTGGCTCGGTTATTTCGAGCCTCATACTCTATATTTCCTTTTTAACCTGCTCCCAGGGCTTGGTTTTCCCTTGAGCTATTGCTCTTTCTGCTTCAGCAATAGCTTCTTTATCTTCTATACTCAAGGGCTCATCATCTTCTGGAGCGGTATCCAGAGCATGAAGAACGGGGTCTAAAAAGGCTTCTAAATCTCGTTCTCTTATTCGCCAAAGTCTTCCTACTCTAACTCCTTTGAGCTTCCCCTCTCGTAACCATTTCCGGATACTTTTAGGGCTTACCGCCAGGTGTTCGGCAACCTCTTCGGGGGTCAAAAGTTTCTCTACCACTTAACTCATCTCCTTATGAAGTATTTGTTATCTATCTCTTCTTAGCCCTATTGTAACTTTTTTGTCCCTTTATGTCAATTTGAGGGAAAAAACGCCCCCAGTGGGGGGAGATCCCCTATAACCCCCCAAAAAGAAAAAAACAAAAGACGGAAAATATAAAAAGCAAAAACCACTGAGGAAGAAAAGGCGTCTTCCTCAGTGGTTCGTGATGACGGCCTGGAGAGATTGCTGTTTCTTTTCTGTCGCCGCAATGACCTTCCTATCCGTCACCCCTGAATGGTTCTATCAGTAATCCAGACTATAAGGGAGGAGAAAACCCCCCCTTATAAACCCCCCAAAAAAGTAAAAATAGAAAATATAAGAACACAAATAAAACACAAAATACTACTGGTGGGGAAATCATCCACCAGTGGATTCCCCGCTAAATTTCGGGAATGACGGAAGAGATGGATGCCTGATTAAAGATTTCAGGCATGACAGATAAAAGAAGGCACATTCCCGATAAAGGATTTCGGGGATGTCAGAACAAGAAGCCCTTGAGGAGAAATTTTATATTCTTTCCCTCACCCTTCCAAGAGGAGGGCTAAGGTGAGGGTGAAGTTTTCCTCCTCCGAGAAAGCGAAAAACGAGATTGCCACGCCATACGAGAATACGAGGCTCGCAATGACCGCCTGGGGGCGTTCGCAAGGAGGAATAGCGACCCTTGGAAATTGCCCCCATTGACTCCTATATTCTTTCCCTCTCTGGGGGAGAGGGCTAAGGTGAGGGTGATGTTTCCCTCAAAAAAGTCCCTTTTCTTAAAAATTAAAAAGTCCTCCCTCTATCCCTCCCTCCGGGGGCGTTTAGTTTAAAGCTACATACCAGTTTCCCTGAGCACCCCAGGCAGAGAGAAATTGAGGAAGAGGATAAGAATTGTTGGCTCCTGCAACTTTACCCGGGTCGTTGACGTAGATATTATTAGAGTCAATACCAACTACTAACATGGCATGTTTTACCCCCCCACTGGGGTTCATATTAGAATAAACTGCCACCAGAAAAGGTTTTCCTTCAGAAAGCATAGCCCGAGCACGTTCCAGATTTCCCATCCCCACTTTAGCTGGCACTCCTTCGCTATCTAACCAGGCACGAATCTGAAAAATACTGGTCCAGTCACCGTTGTATCCGTTGACCGGGAGGCCAAAACGAGTATTAAGCCAGTTATCAGCTTCGATGATATGCTCAGGAGAGGGTTGAATGTTAAAATAGTAGGCTCGCATCATCACTGCACAAGCAGGACCACAGTTACGGGTATTTACCCAGTCACCGGGTGGAACCTGGGGGAGAAAAGGTACATCAAGTACGATTCTGCCATCGGAAAGCTCAACAGACTTATCCAGTATCTCGCCACTGGTGGGTGGAGAGGAAATACCAAAACTGGTTCCCGGCGTATTTATAGAACTGCTACATCCAGAAATCAGGATAACCAGGATAAGCCCGAAGATGGTAAGAAAAGAGAAAGACTTGCGCCTCACCTCTCGTACCTCCTTCAGGGCTTTCTCCGAAGGAATATCGAGAGTGACGCGCTAAAAGTTTGTTGCTTAACGAATCTCAATCGCTGAGATCCGGCAACCCGACTACCTTAGCAGGTTATATAATCTGCTTTAGGCTCGCGGCTTTGCGTCCTCCCCTTTCGGAGAGTTTGCCCTTGAGATTTTATTTATATTTTACTTTAACTCATTAAATATAACTACCAGAACTCATAAATTATTCTTAAAATTTCCCAAACAGCTTAATATTATTTTAGTCCTTTCCCAAATCGTTTCTCGTAATGCAAACATAAAATGACGTTCAGCAATCTTTGTTTTTTATATTCTTCTCTTTTTAAGAAAAACTATAAGGGGGGCAACGCCCCACTGAGGGACGTTTTCCCTCAGTATTCTTTTATATTCTTTTAAGTTTTTTTATCTTTTCTCCTTTTGGGGGTTATAAGGGGGCAATGCCCCCTTATAGTCTACATTTTCTCTCGAGCCAAGTAATGGGTATGTAGCAAGTGATGGGCTTTTTCTCCATTGGGCTCACCCAGGAATTCCTCATACAACTGCTTTACTGCCGGATTTTCATGGGACTTTCGCAGAGGAAGATTTTTATCTACCTGATAAATAGCTTCAATTCTCCTCATTCTAATATCTAAGTCGGTAGGTATGGGTTGCCCTCCTCCACCGATACACCCCCCCGGACAGGCCATAATCTCAATAAAATGGTATTTAGAGTCTCCTTCTTTAACCCGGTCTAAAATTTTTCGGGCATTACCTAAGCTATGAGCCACAGCTACACCTACCTCTAAACCATCAATATTTACGGTGGCTTCCTTGACTCCTTCCATTCCCCGTACATCATAGAAATCCAGGCTCTCTAAAGTTTTACCACTAACTATTTCATAAACTGAACGAAGAGCAGCTTCCATTACTCCCCCTGTCGCACCAAAAACCGCTCCTGCTCCAGTAGAAATGCCCAGAGGGTCGTCAAATTCTTCTTCAGGCATCTCTTTTAAATCGATACCTTTTTCTTTGAGCATTCGGGCTGCTTCTCGAGTGGTAAGGGAATAATCTACATCCTGGCAACCACTGGAGGTCATTTCTTCTCGCTGGCACTCAAATTTTTTAGCTGTACAGGGCATAATAGAAACCACTACCATGTCCTGAGGATCTATTCCTAACTTCTGGGCATAGTAAGTTTTAGCTACTGCTCCAAACATTTGCTGCGGAGATTTGCAGGTAGAAACATTTTCCATTAGCTCGGGATAAAAATGCTCCATAAACTTTATCCAGCCCGGGCTGCAAGAAGTTATAAGAGGCAATTTTCCCCCCTGTTGCAAACGATTGATAAATTCTGTTCCTTCTTCAATAATGGTGAGGTCAGCAGCAAAATTAGTATCAAATACCCGGTCAAATCCCAATCTTCGGAATGCCGCTACCATTTTACCAGTAGTCACTGTTCCGGGGGGCAATCCAAAAGGCTCTCCAATGCTCACTCTTATAGCTGGAGCAGTTTGCAAAACTACAAATTTTTTCTCGTCTTCCAGAGCTTCCCACACCATTTCTACATGAGAAACTTCAGAAAGTGCTCCTGTAGGACAGGCTAAAATACACTGTCCACAGTTGACACACACGCTTTCTCCCAGAGGAAGTCCCAGAGAAGGACTGACTAAAGTATCAAAGCCTCGGTTAGCAAAATCAATGGCAAAAACTGTTTGTATTTCCTGGCAAGTTCTGATACAGCGACCACACAAAATACAGCGGTTAGGATCTCTTTTAACCGAGGGGCTGCTTCGGTCTACTTCGTAGGTATTTTTCTCTCCCGGGAAACGAATTTCTCGCACTCCAAGCTGATAGGATAAGTCCTGCAGCTCACAAGAACCATTGCGGTCACATAACTGGCAATCCAGAGGGTGATTGGAAAGCAAAAGCTCGAGATTAGTTTTGCGCGCTTCTCTTACTTTTTTGGAGGAAGTTCTGATTTTCATACCCTCTTGCACAGTAGTAATACAGGAAGCCACAAGGTTGGGTTGTCTCTCAACTTCTACCACACAGATCCGACATCCTCCCCAGGAAGACAATCCTTCCAGGTGGCACAAGGTAGGGATTTTTATTCCTTCTATATTACAAGCCTCTAAAATAGTTGCCCCCTCAGGGACTTGCGTCTCTCTTCCATCTAAATAAATAGTAATTAACTTTTTTTGATTCATTCCTTCTTTCATTTCCTCTGCTATTTTAGCCATAGGCTCCTCAACTCCTTATTCCAGTCAAAATTTTAGTTTTAGCCTTCATAGGACAAGTATCTGCAGGGCACTTTTTTTCTTCCAGGTGAGCTCTAAATTCCTCTTCAAAAAAAGTTAAACAGCGCAAAAGAGGATTAGGAGCAGCTTGCCCCAGACCACAAAAAGAGGTAATTTTTATATATTCTCCCAGGTAGCGCAGGTCCTCAAGGTCGGAGGGCTTTCCCCGGCCCTCACTTATTCTCCCCAGAGTTTCCACTATCCTTTTAGTCCCCACCCGACAGGGAGTACATTTCCCGCACGATTCATAAAGAAAAAACTCCATAAAATTTCTAACCACATCCACAATGCAGTGAGTATCGTCTACCACAGTAAGCGCTCCTGACCCTAAAGCCGAGTCATAACGGGAAAGAGTATCAAAAGCCATCGGGACATCCAGAAGGTCAGGAGTCATAGTACCTCCTGATGGACCACCAGTTTGGACCAATTTCAGGCCATGACCTCCTCGGATACCTCCCCCCACCTCGAAAACCAGCTCCCTTAAAGTGATACCCATAGGAACTTCGATTAAGCCCAGATTATTTACATTACCGGTCAAAGTAAAAACTTTAGTGCCCGGACAGGTAGGAGTTCCAATAGATCGGAACCAATCTGCCCCTTGCAATATAATAGGAGGAATATTAGCCAGAGTTTCCACATTGTTAATTACCGTGGGCTTCCCCCATAATCCTTCTTGAGTGGGATAAGGAGGCTTGTGGCGAGGTATTCCTCTTTTTCCTTCAATAGATTCTAAAAGAGCAGTTTCTTCTCCACAGATATAGGCTCCTGCCCCTTCTCGAATACTTACTTCAAAGGTAAAGGAGGAACCTAATATATTTTTCCCCAGTAAACCATATTCTCGAGCTTGGTCTATGGCCGTCTTTAAATGGTCAATACTCTGCGGATACTCTCCTCGCACATAGATATAGCCTTTTTGCGCTCCTACTGCATATCCAGCGATAGCCATAGCCTCAATTATAGAATGAGGGTCACCTTCCAGAATAAGCCGGTCTTTAAAAGTTCCTGGCTCTCCCTCATCAGCATTGCATACTATATATTTTTCCTCTCCTTCGGCATTTTTAGTAAACTCCCACTTTAAACCGGTGGGAAAGCCTGCTCCTCCTCGACCCAAAAGACCCGATTTTTTTACCTCTGCTATTACTTCCTGCGGGGTCATCTCAGTCAGAGCCCGAGAGAGAGCTAAATATCCGTCGCGAGCGATATATTCTTCAATATTAGTAGGGTCAATTTGACCGCTATTGCGCAACACCACTCTCTTTTCTTTAGCTAAGGGAAAATAAGGTAAAAAAGCACTAACTTCTTCCATCCCCGGGGGAGAGAAAATCAAATCTCGTACTGGCCTTCCTTTCCACAAATGCTCTTCCACAATCCTTCCCACATCACTCACTGTAACCGGGGCATAAATGATGTTATCAGGATAAACCACTACAAAAGGAGAGGGAAGTGCTGCCCCGAAACTGCCGGTTTCCAGAACTTTAATTTCTTTATCTAAACCCAACTTTTCAAGCTCTCTTTCCAATCTCTCCTTAACTTGAGCTGCTCCCCGAATCAGAGAATTACTGGTCATTTCCACTAAAACATGACAGCGATAAAACATATGTTTCCTCCTATCGGTAAAGGGCTAAAATCTCTCGGATTCTGTCTTCCGAGAGATTGCCATAGGTTACATCGTTAATCATCATGGCCGGAGCAACACCACAAACTCCCAAACAACTAGCCGTCTCCAGAGTGAATTTGCCATCCCGGGAAGTTTCTCCTTCTTTAATACCTAACTCCTTTTGCAAGGCTTCCAACACATCTACAGAGCCATTAACATGGCAGGGAGCACTGCAACAAACCCTGATGACATATTCGCCTACCGGTTTTGTTTCCAGAAAGGAGTAAAAAGTAGCCACTCCCCATATCACACTGGATGGAACATCTAATTTCTGGGATACATATCCTAAAACATCTCCAGGAAGATACCGCCATCTTTTCTGAATCTCTTGCAGGATAGAAAGAAGAGGGGTTTTCTCTTCCCGATATTTTTCGATAATTTCATCTATCTCCCGGTAAACTGCCAACTCAGTCATTGAGCTTCCTCCTCTGCCATGGCTATCTCCTGATATTTTTTTATAACTTTGTCCAGATCACAGCGTAAACAACGCTCTGCTTCCCGACGAGCATCGTCTTCTTCCAGACAAAGCTTCACTTCCGAAAAAGAACACACTCGCTCCCTCACTGGTAGCTCGGGCGGCTTAACCCGAGGGATTTCCTGTAGAACCGGGGGTTCTTCCAGAATTCTGGGCCGCTCTGGCTGGATTACGACTTCCTCTTCCTCAGGCTTCAAATCCCGCAGATACTGGTGAATATTAAAGGCTGCTCTTTTACCCAGAGCCATAGCATCAGATACCGTGGCTTCTTTCCCTATGGCATCTCCTCCGGCAAAAACTCCCGGAAGGGAGGTAGAAAGGGAATAAGGATCTACTATGATATTGCCTCGATGATCCACAGATAATATCTCTCCTAAGCTCCCCACTTCTGGAATTTGACCCACTGCTTCTACCACCATGTCGCATTCCCAGAAAGTTTCTGCTCCTTCTATGGGAACAGGCCTTCTTCTTCCACTTCGGTCGAAGTCTCCTAATTTCATCCTTTGCAATCTAATGCCTTTTACTTTACCATCTTCTCCTATTACCTCAAGAGGGGTCATCAAAAAGTGAAAAATAACTCCTTCTTTTTCTGCCTCTTCTATTTCTTCAGGAATAGCAGGCATTTCGCCTCTGGTGCGTCGGTAAACCACGTTGACTTCCGCTCCTAAGCGGAGAAGAGTACGGGCGGCATCTATGGCTGCATTCCCTCCTCCCACCACCACCGCTTTACGGGGAACTTCAACCTGCCTCCCTAAATTAAAGTCCCGCAAGAAGTCCAGAGCACTGACTACTCCGGAGAGATTTTCACCAGGGATGCCCAAGGGTGCACTCTTCCAGGCTCCGATGGCCAGAAAAACAGCATCAAACTTTTCTCGCACTTCCTCCCAGCTTATTTCTTTGCCCACCGCTTTATTGAGTTCTATTTTCACTCCCATAGCCTTAATCTGATTGATGTCATATTCCAGAGCTTCTCGGGGCAAACGATAAGGAGGAATACCTGCCGCTAACATTCCTCCTGCCACAGGAAGAGCCTCAAAAATGGTCACCGAGTAACCCAGTCGGGCCAGATAATGAGCACAAGTAAGTCCTGCTGGACCAGAACCCACCACGGCTACTAATTCATCTCGTTTTCGGTCCATAATCACCGGCAAAGCTATCCGATTTTGTCGGGCATAATCAGCCACAAAACGCTTTAAATCATCCACAGCTACTGGCTCATCCATATCTTCTCGCCGGCATTTACTTTCACAGGGGCGATGACAAACCCGTCCACAAACTGAAGGAAGAGGGTTATCTTCCCTGATAATTTGTAAAGCTCCCAAATAATTGCCCTCTTTAACGCAAGCAACATAGCCAGGAACATCCACTCCCAAAGGACAGGCATGCTGGCAGGGGGCCACAAACAATGGCCGGCATACCACTGCCGGGCATTTCTTCTCTCGAATGTGAGCCTCATACTCATCTCGAAAATAACGGATAGTGCTCAAAACTGGATTGGGAGCGGTTTGTCCCAGACCACACAAAGCAGTAACTTTAATCTGGTTAGCCAAATCTTCTAAGCGCTCTATATCTCCTTCTCTTCCTTCTCCCTGGGTGATCCTCTGTAAAATTTCTAACATCCTTTTAGTGCCCACCCGGCAGGGAGTACATTTCCCACACGACTCATCTTGAACGAACTCTAAGAAAAAGCGGGCCAGATCCACCATACAGGTATCTTCATCCATGACTATGAGACCACCTGAACCCATTATGGCTCCTAACTCCTTCAGAGAATCGTAATCGATTTTAATGTTGAGATACTCAACCGGGATACATCCTCCCGAAGGTCCTCCAATCTGTACTGCTTTTAGTTTTTTGCCTCCTCGAATACCTCCTCCCAAGTCATAGATTATCTCTCCTAAGCTAATACCCATAGGCACTTCTACTAAACCGGTATTATTTATATCTCCTGCCAGAGCAAAAACTTTAGTCCCCTTACTATTTTCTGCTCCAATAGACTGGAACCAATCCGCCCCCCGCAATATTATGGGAGGAATATTGGCATAAGTTTCCACATTGTTAATTACCGTGGGTTTTCCCCATAATCCTTCTTGAGCAGGAAAAGGAGGCTTAGGACGGGGCATACCTCTTTTCCCTTCCACTGATGCAATTAAAGCCGTTTCTTCTCCACAGACAAAAGCTCCTGCTCCAATACGAATTTCCACATCGAAGTTAAAACCACTATTCAGTATATTTTCTCCCAGAAGACCATATTCTCGAGCCTGGTTTATAGCATATTCCAGTCGCTCTACCGCCAAGGGATATTCTGCCCGGACATAAACATAACCTTTTTCTGCTCCTACTGCGTATCCAGCGATAGATAGAGCCTCGATTATAGAATGAGGGTCACCCTCTAAAATACTTCTATCCATAAAAGCTCCCGGGTCTCCTTCATCGGCATTACAGATGATAAATTTGGGATGACCGGTAGCCTGCCGGGTGAGTTCCCACTTTAAACCGGTGGGGAAACCCGCTCCTCCTCGACCTCGAAGTCCTGATTTTTTTACCTCTGCTATTACTTCCTGCGGGGTCATCTCAGTCAGAGCCCGAGAGAGAGCTAAATATCCATCGCGAGCGATATATTCTTCAATGCTCAGGGGATTGATGAAACCACAGTTCCGCAGGGCAATTTTTACTTGTTTATCGAAGAAATCAATTTCCTGCAAAAACTTTTTTCTCTCCTCCTGAGGAGGCTGATACAATAATCTTTCTACCACTCTTCCTTTAAGAAGGTGTTCTCCAACAATTTCTTTTGCATCTTCAGGGGTTAACCTTTGATAAAAAACTCCCTCCGGGTATATAATGACTAACGGTCCTAAATTACAGGGCCCCACACAACCAGTTTCAATCAACCTCACTTCGCTATCTAAGGCATTCTTCTGCAGTTCCTTCACTATAGCTTCTTTTACTTTTAAAGCTCCGGAAGAAATACAAGCTGCTCCGGCACACAAAAGTACCTGACACCTTTCCTGCTCCGCCATCCCTTTTACCTCCTCGCTCTGCCCTCAGCATGCACTACCCAGTCTCCCACAATCTGGCCATTAACCAGGTGGGAAGCTATGATTTGCCGAGCCTTATCGGGAGTAAGGTCACCATATAGAATTCGCTCCTCGCCTTTTTCTACACTTACCAGAGGCTCTCGGTCACAGAGCCCGATGCAGCCGGCCTGAGTAACTATAACGTTAGTAAGACCTCGTTTATTGATTTCATCCAGGATAGCTGACATCACCTCTCTTGCTCCTGCTGCTATGCCACAGGTTCCCATATGGACTATCACTTTGTAATCAGCCTTCCCTTCTCGCAGTAAAGTTCCTCTCTGCGCTTCTTCTTTAATCCGTTTTAAATCTTCTATGCTACTTATTTTCACCGCCTATTCCTCCTTTTAAAGTTTCCTCCTGATGCTCCATCCACTCCCGGATGGCGGGCAAAAACACACTCCGATTTTCCCCGGTTAAACCTAATTCTTTTTCCATTTCTTTACTATTGAATAACCACTGGCAGTCATCTATTCGGTGGATAAATTCTAACTCCACCTCCGGATGAGAAACCATAATCACAAAAAGAGTATCGACCAGCTTTCCCAGAGGGGGCAAATCCAGGTTATCTCTCGGGAAAGTCGCTCGCACAGTGGTCCCCTTACCTTTTTCTGAGAATATCTCTAAACTTCCCTGACATTGCTTGGTTAATTGATCTAAGAGGGGAATACCCATTCCTACTTTTTTATTCTGTCCAGAGAAAAAAGGGTCTCTCACCCTCTGTAAAGTTTCTTCATCCATACCTTCCCCATCATCTTCAATAATCAGCTCCAGCCGATTTTCCCGGGTATCCTCCAAGATAGAGATCCGCACCTTTTTCGCTTTAGCTCGAAAAGAATTCTCTACCAGGTCTAAAATATGTAAAGAAAGCTCCTTCATAAATCAAGAATAACTCTTCACTATCTCCATAATTTGGGTAGGATTCACTCTCTTATAGATATCGTTATCAATTTTAACCACCGGTGCCAGCCCACAAGCTCCGGCACAGCGCATTACTTCCAATGAATATAACTTATCTTCAGTTATTTCCCCTACTCCAATCCCCAACTCCTCTTCTAAGCGATTGAGAATTTCTTGTCCTCCTCTCACATAACAAGCTGTTCCCAAACAAACCTGGATGATGTGTTTTCCTCGAGGTTTAAGGGAAAAAAAGTGATAAAAGGTGACTACTCCGTAAATTTCACTTAGAGGAATATCTAAAGTATGGGAAACTTTTTTCAAAACCGGGGGAGGCAGATAACCAATCAAGTTCTGGACAGCATGTAGAGCCTGGATTAAGCTGCCTGGTTTTCCTTTGAATTTCTGCAAAATCATCTCCAGGGCTTCTTCCTGGTCTGGAGAAATTGCTTCTTCATCAACTAAAAGGTTAGCCATTATTTTTTCCTCCCTATAATTATTTAAATGTATTATAATTCATTATAAAAAGTAGTTCAATGGACAACCACTCTGTTAAAAATCACTCATAAAGCTCTTGGTTTCAGTCCAGAAGTGAATAAGTAGAGAATTTTTGGGTTATAATTCACCAATTTTGGAAATGAGGAGATAGATATTTTGCTCGAAACATTAATTATTGCTATAGGTTTAGGTTTAGATGCTTTTTCCCTGGCCACAGCTTTTGGGATGTGCCAAAAGGCTTGTCCCCAAGACGCTAAATTACGTCTTTCTTTTTCTTTTGGTGCTTTTCAGTTTCTCATGCCTTTAGTTGGTTTTGGAATAGGTTCACAAGTAGCTCAACTTATTAGTTCTTTTGACCACTGGGTAGTTTTAGGAGCACTATCTTTAGTAGGAGGAAAGATGATTTACGAGGGATGGAAAAGAGATGACCACACCCCTTTTGTCGATTTCAGCCATGGTTGGCCCCTACTTTTTGCTTCTTTAGCTACCAGTATCGATGCTTTAGCAGTGGGCTTTTCCTTTGCCCTTATAAATGAAAATATCTGGCTGTCAGCACTAATCATTGGAATAGTAGCACTATTTATGACTTATTTAGGAGCTTCTTTAGGGCATAAAATAAGAGGGATATTCTCTTCTCCTGAAGTATGGGGGGGAATAGCTATTGTGCTCGTGGGGTTGAAAATTTTCTTAGAAGATTTATAGAAAGAGGGAAAGTATATGGCAAAAAAATGTATTTTTGGACCAATATTATCGCGAAGATTAGGTAGCTCTCTGGGGATAAATCTCCTCCCTTATAAGACTTGTAGCTTAGATTGCATATATTGCGAATGTGGAGCGACTACTAACTTAACCATAGAGAGAAAAGAATATGTCCCTACTTCACAAGTGATGAAGGACTTAAAAGAATATTCTTGCTCTTCTCGCTTTCGCAGCGCACCTCCCTCTTGGGTTACTTTTGCCGGCTGGGGAGAACCCACTCTCCATTCTGCCTTGGGAGAAATTGCTCGTTTTATCAAAAAACTTTTCCCTGAACAAAAATTAGTGCTCCTCACCAACGGAACTCTTTTTGCTCTCTATGAGGAGCTTTTAGAAGAAGTAAAGGAAATGGACCTTATCATTCCCTCCCTGGATGCTGCTTCTCCCGAAGCTTTTCAGGCAATTAACCGACCTCATCCTCAGATTACTCTGGATACTTATGTGGAAGGATTGCGCAAACTGGGCAAACATTTCTCGGGAGAAATGTGGTTAGAGGTTTTTATAGTGGAGGGAGTAAACGACTCGGAAAGAGAGCTAAATTTTCTCAAGGAGAAAATCACCCTCCTTTCTCCTCATCGGGTACAAATTAATACCCTGGACCGCAAACCCGCTCAGGAAGGAGTGAAATCCCCTCCCCTTCACCGGCTGGAAGAAATAGCTCATTTTTTAGGAGGAGAGGTAATTCTTCCCTTACCAAGAGTATCTACGGTTGTGGTTTAAAAAAAGGTGCCTCTTCAGTAGCTTTTTTGATGGCCGCGATATATCTTTCATCTGTTCCACAACACCCACCGATTATGTTTACCCCCAGCTCCAGCAATTGTTTGGTTCCCTTTTCAAAGTCTTCTGGGGTTTCGGTATAAATTACTTTTTCCCCTACTATTTGAGGGATACCAGCATTGGGCTTGCAAGAAAGGGATCCAGAATAGCTCTCTCGATATTGGCGAGCAATTTTTATTATCTCTTCCATTCCTCCCCCACAGTTCGCACCCAATGCTGCGACAGATTCGCCTTGGAAGATTTCCACTATTTGGTGGGGACTTTCCCCCATCAAAGTGGTGAAGCACTCCTCACTTCGCTTTTCAAAAGTAAAACTAACTATAGCTTCACCTGCAGAGTTTTTGATTATCTCCCAGGCTAAAAAGGCTTCGGAAGAAAAACTGAAGGTCTCTAAGTGAAATATTTTTATCCCTTCTTCTTGCAAAAGTTCGATTTGTTCCTGAAAAATTTCTTGTGCTTTTGCGAGAGGTAGGTCTCCATAAGGTTCAATAAATTCTCCCAGAGGCCCTACTGAGGCAGCCAGTAGCACCCCTTCTTGCAGCGCGTTTTTGGCAATTTCTACCCCCTGGTGGATTATTTCTTTAATTTTTCCCTCCAGATGGTAGCGCTCAAGACGAAGACGATTGGCACCAAAAGTGTTGGTCTGAATAAGAGTAGAACCTGCCTCCACATAGCTTTGGTGTACCTGAGCTATTTCTTCAGGATGAGAAAGATTCCATTCTTCTGGAGGATGGCCTGCCGGAAGACCTGATTTCTGCAAACGAGTTCCCATCGCTCCGTCAAAAATTATCACTTCTCTGTTTAATATTTCTGAAAGCATATTTTCCTCCTCTTCTCAAAATGAACGGGATGAATGATATCATAACAAAATGACCTCTCCGGGGAAAGTAAAATTTTTGGAGGTCTATTAGGTCTATTAACTCTTCATGACTTCTTCGGGGATAGAGAAAGGAACAAAGAAATTTTATGGTAACATTATGGCGTAATATAGCATAATAAGTTGACCTAATTGCATTGACAGTAAAATATATGTGTCTTATAATCTTGAATGTAGCCATGGTCTTTTTATCCTGGTTTTTGTCTACAGAATAAGGGATTGGAATTGAGTTTCACAGGGGAGGTGGTAATAAATAGTTAGAAAGTGATAAGACTTAACGCTTTGGTATTTGTCGGGGAAGAAAGATAGTGCAAAAAAGAAACATTTAGTTGTTTTTGTTAGTTAGTAAAATCTAAAAGGAGGTATGGAAATGTTGGGTAAGAAAGTTTTGATAGGGATTTTGTCTGTACTCTTGGTGCTGAGTGGTTTCGCTCTAGCCTTTGGTAAAACAACTGTAACCTTCTGGTCTAGCCATTCTGGAGACCCAGATAGATTTTCTATACAGCGTATAGTTGATGAATTTAATGAGCAAAATCCTGATATTGAAGTAAAAGTAACCATTGTACCGGGTGCGGAAACAGATATTGCCAAACTCTTAACTGCTATAGCCGGTGGAGTAGCTCCGGATGTATATCTTTTAGACCGATTCACTACCGCTCAAAGAGCAGTGGCTGGAGTTCTGGAGCCTTTGAATGATTTAACCGATGAAGCGGAGATAGAGAAGCTCAAGGAGATGTATATTCCCTTTGCCTGGGAAGAAGCCAGCTGGGATGGAAAAGTATGGGTATTGCCTTTCGATACAGATGTAAGGGCTCTCTACTACAGGATTGACCATCTAAAGGAAGCAGGATTTGATGCTCCACCTAAGACCATAGACGAATTAGATATGTATGCAGAGAAACTCACTAAACAGATTTCCGGGGGGAGATTCGAAAGGATAGGACTCATCCCCTGGTTAAACCAGGGATGGCATTACACCTGGGGATGGGCCTTTGGCGGAGAGTTCTATGACCCAGAAACTAAAAAACTCACCATTACGGATCCCAATATTGTAAAATCATTTGAATGGCAGAAAAGTTATGCCGACAAATACGGTATGGGAGCAATACAGTCATTTTCTTCGGCCTTTGGTGCTGAAGCGCAAGATCCATTCATCATGGGAATGATCTCTATGACAGTAGATGGAGATTGGAAATTATCCACTCTCGATAAGTTTGCTCCTGATATGAAATGGGGAGAGGATTATGGAGCAACCTACATCCCCAGACCCGCAGAATTAGCTGACACACCTATTACCTGGGCGGGGGGATGGAGCTTAGGTATTCCCAAGGGAGCAAAGAACCCCCAAGAGGCGTTTGAGTTTATTAAGTTTGCCTGTGGTCCTCCGGGGCAAAAAATATACACCTTAGACACCCTCCACCTGCCAACTGTTGTAGAACTACTGGAAGATGAAGAAGTTAAAGGAGAAGAAAAACATGCATTCTTTATAGATTTAGTGCCCTATGCGAAGAATCGTCCTCCTCTACCGGTAGGCGCACTGCTCTGGGATGAACTTACAACAGCTCGAGATGCAGTCATCAACGGATTAAAAACTCCCGAAGAGGCATGCAGAAATGTAGAGGAAAGAGTACAACCAGAACTGGATAAGTACTTCGAGCAAGAGTAAAAGAAAAGGAGTTGATAGGCGGTGAAGGCTAGCACTGCCAGGAAAAATACCACAAAAGGATTGCTTTTTGCTCTTCCCTGGATTATAGGGTTTTTGGCCTTCACTGCCTACCCTATTGTTGCTTCCCTATATTACAGTTTTACTGAATACGTTGGTATAGGTACTCCCAAATGGATAGGCAGTGAAAATTATAGTGCCCTTTTTAATGATGAGCTTTTCTGGACCTCTTTATATAACACCCTCTACTACACCTGTTTGGCCGTTCCCATAGGTTTTGTAATTGCTTTAGGATTAGCTTTGCTACTGAACTTAGAGTTAAAAGAGATTGGTTTCTACCGAACACTGATATATATCCCCTATGTATTACCTGCTGTAGCAGTAAGTTTTATATGGCTGTGGATGCTCAATCCTTATTTCGGGCTGGTAAATCTGGTTCTAGATAGAGTGTTTGGTATTCAAGGGCCAGGGTGGTTTTCAGACCCCCGGTGGTCTAAGTTCTCATTTGTAATGTTAGCTCAGTGGGGAGCAGGGGGTTCTGCCATTATATTTCTCTCCGCCCTCAAAGATGTCCCCCGGGAACTAATAGAATCGGCAGAGATAGATGGGGCAGGATGGTGGGCAAAGTTTCGAAATATCACCCTTCCCATGATAAGCCCGGTCATTTTATATCATCTGATTACGGCTCTGTTTGGTGCATTCCAGATATTTACCACCGCCTATATTGCCACCAATGGCGGACCAGCAAATTCCACCCTGTTCTATGTACTATATCTCTACAGAAATGCTTTTCAATATGGTAAGATGGGATACGCATCTGCTATGGCATGGATACTTTTCATTATAGTTCTCATAGCCACAGTAATAATTTTCAGGACCTCTGCAAGATGGGTTTTTTACCGAGGAGGAGAATAGGGTGATGAAGAAGAGATTTTTTATTCCCCGAGTAGTAGGGAGAATAGCATTACTCATTGTAAGCGCTATATTCTTAATTCCCATTTTCTGGATGTTTACCACTTCTATAAAAGATATGTCTGAAATAATGGCTTATCCTCCCATCTGGTGGCCCAATCCCCCTAAGTGGAGTAACTACATAGAGGCGGTAAACTATATACCCTTCGGGCAATATACGCTGAATACTCTAACAATATGTGCTGGAAACATAATAGGGGTTCTTTTATCCTGTCCTCTGGTAGCATATAGTGTTTCCAAGGTAAAATGGAAAGGAAGAGATTTTCTATTTTTACTTATTCTCAGCACCATGCTTATCCCCTTTCCGGTTACTATGGTTCCTTTGTTCGTGGTGTTTTCTAAATTAGGCTGGATAAATACCTTTATGCCTTTGATAATACCAGCCTTCTTTGGAGGAGGAGCATTTAACATCTTTTTGTTGAGGCAGTTCTTTTTAACCATTCCGGAAGAACTTTCAGACGCTGCTAGAATAGATGGTGCATCTGAGCTGGGTATCTATGTGAGGATAATGCTGCCTCTTGTGAAACCCATCCTTATTGTTGTATCGTTGTTTACCTTTTTAGGGGCCTGGAACGATTTTATGGGACCTCTTATATATCTGCACGACGAGGCTAAATATACTCTTGCTCTGGGACTCCAGATGTACAGAGGTACCAACTATGTAGAGTGGCCTCTCTTGATGGCAGCCACTACGATAGTTGTTATTCCTACAATTATTGCTTTTTACTTCACTCAGAATACTATAGTAGAAAGTGTTACTCTTACCGGACTTAAAGGTTAGATAAATGCCATATAGCTCACGTAGAATATTGGTTTTTCTAATCTTTATGTTTTTATCCCCTCTCTCTTATGCTAGAGGAGGGGATTTACCTTATTTAAGGGCGTTAAATTTCTTGGAGGCTAGGTATGTGCCAGAAGTTGGGCTCCTCAAAGAGCACCGGGGAAGTGAAAGATGTTGGCTTTATAATGATAATTTTCTCGCGTATAAGATCTTGCTTAAGCACAGTGGTTATTCTGGCGTGGTGTTAAGTATTGAAGATACATTTAGAAAGTATAATATATCTTTAGATGGCAATGGCAGATTAGAAGTTCTTTTTGGCCACCCTCCTAATAGTCTCCCCAGAGCAGGAGAACATATGTTTATAGAGTATAGAAATGAATATAGCATATTTACGGAAAGACCGGGGAAAATACTATCTGATTGGCACGAATATGGTGACCTTTTATTATATGAGGTAATAGAAAGATTTATTACCGGAGAATCTTACCATACCCTGTGGAATAAAGCCAAAAGCATGTTCGATGGCTTGGGCATAAAAGATAAGGTTGCCATAGAAACACATAAATATGAGACCTATAAACTGGCATTATTTTTACTCACCTCTAATCTTTTAGAGGATAATTCCGGGGAGAAGAAAGAAATAATAGATATCCTTTTCCGGCTCCAAGATGACGACGGAGGGTTTATCACTCATTATGACGATAAATTCTCCCGGCTTGGATTTTCAAATGTCGAGACTACTTGTTTTGTAATATTAGCTGGGGAGAGAACCAGATGAAAAAAATGATGTTAGTGTTCTTGCTCATATTTGTATTCCCGACTGTTTCATTCGCTTATGATAATTATGCGAATTATGTAGATCCCTTTATAGGAACCGGTGGACATGGGCATACTTTCCCAGGAGCGGTTGTTCCTTTTGGAATGGTTCAGCTCAGTCCTGATACGGGAGTGGAAGGATGGGATTGGTGCTCGGGATATCACTATTCTGATAACTCAATTATGGGGTTCAGCCATACCCATCTCAGTGGCACAGGTGCAGCAGATTATGGAGAGGTGAGAGTAATGCCCGCAGTAGGAGACCTCAAGATTGTCCCTGGATCAAAAGATAATCCCGACATAGGCTACAGATCAAGATTTAACCATGAAAACGAAGTCGCTCAACCCGGGTATTATTCTGTCCTTCTCGAAGATTACAATATATTAGCAGAGCTAACTACTTCTTCCCGGGTGGGCTTCCACAGGTATACATTTCCAAAAACAGACGATGCTTACATTGTTTTTGACCTGTACACAAGGATAGGCGATATGGCAGAAGAGGCCTGGGTAAACATTGTAGGTGATAGCGAGATAGCAGGCTCTATAACAGGAGGACACTTCTGCGGAGCTAGGGACCCACAAACGATATATTTTGTGGCTGAATTATCAAAGCCCTTTGAAGAGTTTGGTACGTGGAAAACGTTTAGGATAAATAAAGGTAATAGAGAAGAAAAAATGATAAACAAATCTGACCCTTTTATTGGAGCTTATGTGAAATACTCTACAGAGGAAAAAGAAGAGATACTGATAAAAGTCGCTATCTCCTATACCGGAGTGGAGGGAGCCAGAAAAAATTTAGAAGAGATTCCCGATTGGGACTTCGATAAAGTAAAAAACAAAGCCCGGGAAGCGTGGAATAGAGAACTATCCAGGATAGAAGTTGAGGGAGACAATGAAGATAGGGTCAAGTTTTACACCGCGCTGTACCATTCTTTTATTCACCCTAACCTTTTTTCCGATATAGACGGTAAATATATCGGAACAGATGACAAACTTTATCTCTCAGACCACGAACACTATACTGTATTTTCTCTGTGGGATACATTTAGAAGCCTACATCCTCTCTTCGTTTTAGTGCAACCGCAAAGAAATCTTGATATGATAAGGAGTTTACTGGATATATACTCCCAATCAGGCTGGCTACCTCGATGGCATAAGGGTAACAGAGAAACGAACTGTATGATCGGGACCCATAGCGATGCGGTTATAGCCGATGCTTTAGCTAAAGACTTGAAGGATTTTGATTTAGAAAAGGCGTATAGCGCTATATATAAAAATGCGATGATAGAATCTAAAGATTTTAACCAAGGTAGAAGAGGAATTACGGAGTATAAAAAACTGGGTTATGTACCAGGTGATAGGTTTGATCAGTCTGTCTCCAGAACTTTAGAGTATGCTTATGATGATTTTTGCGTGGCTCAGGTGGCAAAAGTATTGAGCAAAGAAGACGATTATGACCTTTTTATTTCCAGGGCTCAAAACTACAAAAATTTATATGACCCAGACCTGGGATTTATGAGACCCAAAAATAGGCGAGGAAGGTGGATTTATGATGATTTTGACCCCACCGATGCTGCCTCCCCCCATTATACAGAGGGAAACGCCTGGCAGTGGACATTCTTTGCTCCGCAAGATCCATACGGGCTAATCAATTTACTGGGAGGAGAAACAAAGTTTGTAGAGAAACTAAATGAATTTTTTACCACCGAAGCACCTATAAAAGGACCTCCTGATGTTACAGGGCTTATAGGACAATATGCCCATGGTAATGAACCATCGCACCATATAGCATATCTCTATGGATATGCGAGGATGCCCTGGAAAACTCAGGAAATTGTGAGAAAAATCTTGGATACCTTATATGGTACTGGTGCTGATGGTCTTTGTGGCAACGAAGACTGTGGACAGATGTCTGCCTGGTATGTATTTAGTTCGCTGGGAATTTACCCCTTCTGCCCCGGTACTCCAGTATACATCCTGGCCTCTCCTATATGGAGAAAAGCTATCATACATCTTCCTGGCGGTAAGGACTTCGTGATAGAGGCTATAGATACGTCTAAAGAAAACATATATGTGCAAGAAGTGTACTTAAATGAGGAGCCATTGAATAGAATGTGGCTGTGGCATAGCGAAATAATAAACGGTGGCACCCTTACTTTTCAGATGGGAAATAAGCCCAATGAAAGCCTGGGAGTTAGCTTTGAAACTTTACCACCGGATTTCGTAAAGTAATAACTTTTAGCCCGACTGCAGCCTTATTGGCCAATATTGACTGAAGGGCACCTTTTTGTTGGATAATACTAATTTTATAACCATGTGGACACTATAACTTTAAGGAGGTTTAACAATGAGTATCGCAATATCTAAGCTTGACAACATCAAAAGACAAATGCCAGCGGGATACTGGACTGCTGAGATGGTTTTTAAACTTCGGCATGCTCTCTCTCCTGGCACATTTTTTAATTCCTGGTATTGGAGTAACAGAATTATTTCCCAGCTTGAATACGCAGCTAAATTGTCAGGGGTCAGCGACGGTAAATATGATGAGGTGGTAAATGATGCCATAGAATTTATCTGCGATAGATATGAAAAAGATGGCACCATAACAAAAGAGGCAGCTCTGGAAACTGAGAAAATTATATTGCCTCTATCCGATGCAGCAAAATCTTTCAAAATTGTATGTGTTGCTCATGCCCACATAGACATGAATTGGATGTGGCGCTGGGATGAAACTGTGGCAGTGACGTTAGATACCTTTCGTACCATGTTAGACCTCATGAATGATTATCCAGAATTCATATTTTCCCAATCACAGGCCTCAGTATATAGAATTGTAGAAGAACATGCTCCGGAGATGTTAGAAGAAATCAAACATAGAGTTAAAGAGGGGCGCTGGGAAGTAACAGCTTCCACCTGGGTAGAAAATGACAAAAATATGCCCAATGGCGAAAGCGTGGCCAGACATATTCTCTATACCAAAAGATATCTATCCCATCTCTTAGATATCAACGCAGACTCTCTGCAGATAGACTTCGAACCAGATACTTTCGGGCACAGCGTAAATATACCTGAGATACTTACCAGAGGGGGAGTAAAATATTACTACCATTGCCGGGGCTATGAAGAACACAATATATATAGATGGATAGCCCCCTCTGGTAGCTCTGTGATAGTTTATCGAGACCCCTTCTGGTATAATGGTCTCATAGACTCTTCTATGGCACTGTATGTACCGGAGTTTTGTACCAAACACCATATGGATACTATGCTCAAAGTTTACGGAGTAGGTGACCATGGTGGTGGACCTACCAGGCGTGATATTGAACGAATCATAGATATGAATTCCTGGCCCGTGTTTCCCCAAACCCGGTGTGGTACTCTTGCTGAATATTTTGCTTTGGTAGAGAAAGTTGCTGATAAATTGCCTGAAATTAAAAAGGAACTGAACTTCATATTTACAGGCTGCTACACTTCCCAAAGCAGGATAAAGATGGCCAACCGAATAGCAGAAGCTACGTTAAATGAAGCAGAAACATTCAACACCATTGCCTCATTATGCACAACCTCAAGATATTCTCCTTGTGAGTTTGCCAAAGCATGGGAAAATGTACTGTTCAATCACTTCCATGATATAATACCCGGCTCCTGCGTCATAGATTCCCGGGAGTATGCCATGGGATTGTTTCAGAAGACCATGGCTATAGCCAATACCCGCCGCAGCTTTTCTATACGAGCTATAGCTCAGGATATAGATACATCTAATCTAATATCCGGGGAAGAAAATATGAAAGAGAGCACCTCAGAAGGAGCTGGGGCAGGATACGGAATAGAGAATTTTCGAGCTATGCAGGGCGAGCGAGGACGGGGGAAAAATAGAATATTTCATATATTCAACCCCGCTCCCTTCGAGCGTAGCGAAACCGTAGAAATCACCGTATGGGACTGGCCAGGTGATGCTGATAAAATAATATTCAAAAATGATAGAGGAGATATTATCCCTCATCAGTTATTGAATCAGGGCTTCCATAACTATTGGGGACATAACTATCTGCGAGTGCTCATAAATGCTGATGTACCGGCGGGTGGCTATAGTACATACATTATGAGCGAAAGAAAAGATAACGAGATAGCAGTGCATTTGACTTCTTACCCCCGGGTGGAAAAGCCCCATGAATTTATTCTGGAAAATCAATTTATGAAAGTCACCTTTGATCCCCAAAATGCATCCATAGTGTCGCTAATTGATAAAACTACTAACCATGAGCTAATTGATGGCAAACGGCCAGCTGGTATATTCCGATTGATAGAAGAGGATGCAAGCCGGGGAATGACAGCATGGGTGGTAGGCCGGTATATGAATATAGAAAACCTGTTAGAAAATGTGAAAATCCAAAGTACTCCCAACCAAAGAGGCCCTATACGCCAGGCCCTCACCTATGAGATAGCTTTCCGCGGCTCCAGGTTAAAAGCTACAGTATCTTTAGATCAAAATAGCCCCATCCTAAAATACAGCGTGGAATGTGATTGGCAGGAAGTGGGTAAAACTGGCGACCGAGTTCCTCAGTTAGGATTCTACATGCCTCTACCTTATGAAAGCTCAGGTTATAAGTACGATGTGCCATTTGGCGTTATAGAGCGGCCTGGCTTGGATATGGATGTACCTGGCAATAGCTTTGCTATAGGAGTAAACAGCAACACCCAATCTAACTCCATAATGCTTGTAACCGACTCCAAATACGGTTTTCGCTGTAATGATAACTCCATGTCCATAACCCTTATAAGAAGCTCAGTAGATCCTGACCCCTACCCAGAGTTTGGCATCCATAAATTTAGCTTTGGAATGTGTCTGATACCTGCCTCGCCTAATAAAGCACTGATAGACAGGGCCTATGCTTTCAATCATCCTCTGAATTTCTTCTCCAATACCGTACATAAGGGGTCACTACCTTCTTCCAAGAGCTTTGTAACATTGCAAAGTGGTAGCGTAGCTCTTTCCAGCATAAAGATGCCGGAAGACGGCAACTCAAATGAGCTCATTGTGCGCCTTTACGAAACTGAGGGCATGAGAACAAAGGCTGAGTTGCAATTTTTCCGTAATGTAGCAGAATCATATCCGGTGGACATTAATGAAAAAGCTGTTGATTCCACTACCCCCCCTGCGGTAAACGGTAATACAGTTTCGCTAGAAGTAGCACCATATAGTGTGGCGAGTCTCTGTGTAAAGCTTAAATAAACTTGAACATATTCAATACCGGTCAAGAGAAGAGAATATATTCTCTTCTCTTGACCTTTGAAAACCATCAGTCTTACATCCTGGCTACAGGATTTAGGTGAAAGGTTATTCAATACATACCTCGTTTTTCTACTGATGGATATTTTGGCTTACCAAGGATTGAAGTACTACTCTAAACCTTCTGAGAATCTGGAAAAATCTTCAAGAAGAATAAAAATCTTTATCTCCAGAAGCATCCCAAAGAACTTTATAAAGCAGAAAACAGGCTTTGAGTAATTCCCCAAAGTGGGGTAAAATAACGTAAAAACAAAAAACAAAGAGGTGGATAACGGTGTATCTTTTGGGAACAGATATTGGTACGCAAGGGACCAAAACAGTCATGGTCAACGAAAAAGGTGAGCTTATAGCTGATGCTTTTCAAGAGTATGAAGTCATCACTCCCCGACCTTCCTGGGCAGAACAGTGGCCTGAGGTATGGTTAGAGGCAGTGGTTAAAACTATCTCTCGATGTGTAGAAAAATCTAAAGTTACTCCTTCTGAGATTGCCGGGTTAGCTATCAGCGGTCTCTATGGGGGCTCAGGCATTCCCGTGGATGAGGAAATAAAACCTCTTTATCCCTGCTTAATCTGGATGGACCGCAGAGCCAGAGAAGAAACTCAATGGGTAAAAGACCACGTTCCCCGGGAGAAGATTTTTGAGATTACCGGAAACTATGTTGACTCTTACTTCGGTTTTACCAAAATGATGTGGATTCGTAATCATGAGCCAGAAGTATGGAACAGAATTTACCAGTTTGTCACCCCCAAAGACTATGTAATTTACCACCTGACCGGTGTTTTAGCTACTGACTATTCCTCGGCGGGGAATCTGGGAGGAGTTTTTGATATTCGAAAGCGTACCTGGTCAGAGGAAATGTGTGAAATTTTGGGTATTCCTAAAAGAATGCTCCCTGATAAAATTTTAAAATCCTCTGATATAGTAGGAAAGCTCAACGCCCGGTTTGCTAGAGAAACTGGCTTACAGGAAGGAACTCCAGTCGTATCAGGAGGAATCGATGCCCCGGTGGCTCAATTTTCTGCTGGAGTGCTGGCTGAGGGAGAGCACGTAGCCATGGCTGGAACTTCGATGTGCTGGGGAACGGTGCACGAAGGGCAATATCTGACTCCCTTATTAGTTAGCTATCCTTATGTAGTTTATGATGATAAGTTGATCTACACCTTTGGAGGGAGCGCCACCTCCGGGGGCCTGGCTCGCTGGTTCAGAGACCAATTTGGGAGGTACGAAAAAGAGGTAGAAAAAAACACTGGTATATCAGCCTATACTCTATTAGAATTACAAACTCAGGATATTCCTCCCGGAAGCGAGGGGGTAATAGTTTTACCTTACTTCATGGGTGAGCGCTCACCTATCTGGGATCCTGATGCTCGAGGAACCATTTTTGGGTTGTCCCTTTATCACAATCGAGCTCATGTCTATCGGGCAATGCTAGAAGCAGCAGCCTACTCTTTGCGTCACAACATGGAAGAGGGAATAAAAGCGGGTTTGAAGCTCAATCCGGAGTGCTGGATAGTAGGGGGAGTCGCTCGTTCTCCGTTCTGGGTCCAGATCTTTGCTGACATCACTGGCTTTGATATGAAAAGACTCTCCCAGGATGTAGAGGCTCCCTTTGGTGATGCTTTCCTGGCTGGTCTGGGAACAGGAGTAATTGATAAACCAGAACGAATCAAGGAATGGGTAGACTTTCGTCCACCAATTAAGGTAAACCAGGATAATCATCATATCTATGGTAAATATTACTCCATTTATCGGGAGCTTTATGAGAATACTAAAGAAACTATGAAAAAGTTAGCTGATATTTAGAAAGGAGAGCTAAACTTGAATTTAGATGCTCTTTTTGCCCTGAGTTGCGGGATGTACATTCTATGTTCGGGATGGGAGGGAAAATTCAACGGTCTTATCGTTAATGCCTTGGTTCAGGTAACCGCCTTCCCGCCTCAGCTGGTGGTAAGCGTAAACAAAGAAAGCTTAACCTCTACTTATGTCCAGAAAAGTGGCTATTTTTCAGTCTCAGTCCTGGAAAAAACACCCCTCTGCCTCTCATTGGCCTTTTCGGCTTCCGCAGTGGTAGAGATACTGACAAATTATCTCAAGTTAAACACCGCTGGGGTAAGACCGGAATGCCCATTATTGCTGAACATACAGTGGCCTACTTAGAAGCTAAGGTGGTTAACGAGCTAGACGTTGGTACTCACCTTGTGTTTTTGGGAGAAATCTTAGAAGCCGATTTTACCGAAAAAGGTGGAGAGCCAATGACTTATAGCTACTACCGGGACATAAAAGGAGGAAGAGTCCCTCGCACTGCTGCTACTTACCACGAAGAGACCAAAGAAAAAGAGCGCTATCAGTGCCAGGTTTGTGGCTACATTTATGATTCTTCTTTTGGTGATCCCGATTCGGGGATAAAACCCGGAACTCTGTTTTCCGAATTACCCCCTCAGTGGGTCTGCCCCATTTGTGGAGCAAGCAAGGATCAATTCGAAAAAATTTAGGGGAAATTAAGGAGGTATAAAATTGAGGAATTTTGATTACTGCAACCCCACCAGAATAATTTTTGGTAAAGGAGAAACCGACCGGGTAGGAAAAGAATGCCAGAAGCTGGGGAAAAAAGTCCTCTTTGTGTACGGAGGAGGAAGCATTAAACAGAATGGGTTATATGATAGAGTGATGAGGCATTTACAAGAGGAAAAACTCACTGTTTATGAGTTAGGAGGAGTTAAACCCAATCCTCGTATTGATAAAGTAAGAGAAGGGGTATCCATATGCAAAAAGGAGAAAATTGATCTGGTTTTAGCAGTGGGAGGAGGAAGTGTTCTCGATACCGGAAAAATTGTAGCTGCAGGAGCCCTTTATCCTGGAGACCCGTGGGACTTCTTCATCGATGAGCACAAAATTCCGGGGAAAATACCTCTGGTTACTGTTTTAACTCTAGCTGCTACCGGTTCAGAAATGAACCACAACGCCGTTATTACCAATGAAGAAACTATGGAGAAACTCGGAACCCATAACCCTCATCTCTACCCTACTCTATCCATCCTCGATCCGGAAAATACCTACACCGTTCCTCGAGATCAAACCGTAAATGGTATCGTCGATATGATGGCTCATGTTTTCGAGCAGTATTTTCATCCTTTTCCCGAAACTCCCTTACAGGACCGCTGGGCAGAAGGATTGATGAAAACCATTATCGAATACACTCCTCGGGTTTTACAGAATCCCACTGACTATGATGGGCGAGCAGTAATTATGTGGTGTAGCACCATGGCTCTTAACCACCTTTTAGAAGAAGCAGGAGGTGGGGGAGAGTGGACCTGTCACACTATAGAGCATGTTCTAAGTGCGGTCTATGATATTCCCCACGGAGCAGGTTTAGCTATAATTTTTCCTCAATGGATGAAATACGTCTTAGATGTCATTCCTCACAAGTTTGCTCAGTTTGCAGAAAGAGTCTGGGAAATCCCTCGAGCCCATAAAAGCGACCGGGAACTGGGGCTCGAGGGAGTCGAAAAAACTCGAGAGTGGTTCCGAGAAATCGGCGCTCCTGTCACCTTAAGAGAAGTAGGAATTAGTGAGGGAAGAATACCAGAAATGGCTAAGATGGCAGCCAGCTCAGGAAAGTTAGGGGTAACAAAAGTTTTAGATGTAAAAGATGTGGAAGAGATTTTAAGAATGTCTCTGTAAGGAACAGAGGGAGGAAAACAATAGAAAAATTAAAAAACTTAGAACTACAAATAGAGAAAAGGATTTAATAGAGGAGCTGATTACTACCCGGTCGGCTACCAGACCAAAAAGACCAGGAGCAAATGCGCTAGTTAAAGTGGTAGCAGCCATCAGACCAAAAATTTTCCTTTCCCTTGAGAAGGGGAAAAAAGAGAGAATATAGTTCTGGGCAGGCATAAATCCTGACCAGCAACTTCCCAATAAAAAGAAGCTGGGCTGCCAGAGAAAAGCGAAAATTTACCTTTGGAGGAGATAGAGAGTAAGAACAATACCAGCTGATTTATAGCTCAATCCAAATTGTTCTAAAAGAAGTGGTAAAATTGAAGGTAAGGTAAACCAGTAAATATCATTTACGGGGTGATTTAGACCCCCTTGACTGATAAAATGTCGATTCCTGGTATTCGTTCTTCTCCTTTAAATCTCCCTGATTTTCAATTGTATTAGATTCTTTATTCCTTTATGAAAATAAGGTATAATTTTAATAACTCTACAAAGGAAAAGAAGATTTATGGCCATAGATAAAGAGGAGCTGGCTCTTTTAGTAGAAGAATTCTGGGAAGAACTATCTCCTCTTCTCAAAGAAAAAATACATAACGTGGAATTCGTAATTGAAGAATACCCTGATCCTGAAATTCAAAGGCGATTTGGTTCCCGACTTCTGGTGGGGCTTTATCAGGGCGTTCCCCTTCCCCGAAGAGATAGGAGTTATAACCTGGTGATGCCTGACCGAATAGTACTCTATCGAAAAAACTTAGAAAAAGTAGCCAGTAAAAATTGGGCGGAAGAGATAAAGAAAGTTCTGTGGCATGAAATAGGACATTATTTTGGTTTAAGCGATGAAGAGCTCTGGAAGCTATCAAACCAGGAGCAAAAATAGCTCTGCCAGATTTTGAACCATGAGAAGAAGGATTGGAAATTTAAGAGGAAAGTGACAGCAACATCACACATGGTTTACACAGGTGAATTATAAACCCCATCGCTGTGAATTTATTTGAGAAGTGTTAAGTTCTTAGTTATACTCCAGATAGAGAGCCTGCCAGAAGTCCTCTCATAAAGTAGCGACCTAAAAAGATATACAATAAAAGAGGGGGAATGGCAGTTATAAGAGCGCCTGCCATCTGGATATTCCATTCTACAAAATATGAACCAGCAAGGTTATTGAGAGCGACAGTGATGGGCTGGATGCTTGGCTTTTGGGCTACTACCAGTCCAAAGAGAAAGTCATTCCATATGGAGGTAAATTGCCAGATCATAACCACGGCAAAGCCAGGCATAGATACCGGGAGAATTATATCTCTATAGATTCTAAGAAAACCAGCCCCATCGATCTTTGCTGCTTCTAATAGTTCGGTAGGGACAGTGGAGTAATAGTTCCTGAATATTAGCGTAGTTATGGGTATTCCATAGACACAGTGAATAAAAATCAAGCCCGGTATAGAACCATACAACCCTATTTTTTGTAAAACTACCACCATGGGAATTAAAACACTCTGATAAGGAATAAACATACCAAATATAATGAGAGCTAACACGGTGTTAGAAAATTTAAATTTCCACTTGGAGAAGACATAGCCATTCATAGAACCTAAAAGGGAAGATATCAACGTGGCAGGAATAACCAGATATATACTGTTCATAAAGTTTTTAGATAAACCAGTTACCCCTTTTGACGCATCGCCCCTCCAGGCAATTTTAAAACTGTCCAGGCTTATGTTTTGAGGAAGCTTCCACATATCTTTCAGGCTCACCTCGGCAAAACTTTTGAAGCTGGTTGCCAAAAGCACATATACAGGCAAAAGATAAAATATGGCAAACAATATCAAAACCAGATATAAAATAATTCTGCCTGATTTATAGGCTTTACGTATCTTAGCTTCCCTCCTTTAAGCCATGTCTCAAATACGGTATGATGAGGACAGCTACAAGGATTAACAAAATAGTAGCGATAGCTGCACCTTGGGCGAAGAAATTACCTCTAAATGTAGTATCGTACATAAATAGGGCCGGGACATCGCAGGAAAACCCGGCTCCCGCCCCTGTCATAGCCACTACTAAGTCAAATATCTTTAGGGAGATATGAGTAAGGATAATAACTGCCCCCAAAGTAATAGGTTGCAGTAACGGCAAAATGATGTATCTGTACACCTGCCAGGTACTAGCTCCATCTACCTGGGCTGCTTCAGATAATTCCTGAGGTATACCTCTAATACCTGCCAGATACATAGCCATGACATATCCTGACATCTGCCATACCGCAGGAATTACTACTGCTTTTATTCCCACGTTAGGGTCAGTATACCATCCACTTTTTAAAAATCCTAAACCTATTTTATCCAATAGCATATTGATGCCTAAGGAACCAGTAGCAGCAGTGCCAGGGTTTAACATCCACCTCCACACCACCCCGGTCACAATAAAAGATATGGCCATAGGAAATAGATAAATACTTCTAAAAACATTCTCAAATCGAACTTTTCTATCCAGCAAGATTGCCAGAAGAAGACCGATAGCGATGGATACCACCAGAAATAAAACAGTAAAGACTAAAATATTTTTAAGGCCTATCTGAAAACGAAGATTATGAAAGAGGTCAATATAGTTTTTAAATCCCACGAAGGTGAAATCGGGAACCACATCTTTCCAGTTGGTTAAAGATACCCATCCCGTCCAGCCAATAAACCCATAGACAAAAACGACAATGAGAATAACAGAAGGCATGATAAACAGGAAGGTCAAAATTTTTTCTTCCCTTGTTTTTTTCATGAGCTTCTTCCTTTCAGAAGGGTAAAAAAAGAAAAGAGGAGGGAGAAGAATCTCCCTCCTCTTTAGCAAGTTATTATTGTGCTACTCCTGCTCTTTCTGCCACTTGCACTAAAGCTTTCTGAGTTACTTCTACATCCGGACGAACCAGAAAGAGGGCAATAACGTCTTTAAATTCAGTGACCCATCCTTCTGCAGCTGCTGCACCATGCATTACACTGGGAACTATAACATCTTTTTCCCAGTCTTCCATAACTGACCTCTGATAATCACCAAAAAGATCCCTATCTACATCGGTTCGGGCAGGAATAGATCCTTTCTTGAGATTAAAAGCTTCCTGTCCTTCTTTAGAACCTAAGACCTTCAGGAAATTTATAACATTATCTCTATTTTTACATCCCTTGGGAAGACCAAAACTATCAGATA
>Ga0209508_1000694_pt1 | contig 31634 bp, 24 predicted proteins | sample AD_UKC129_MetaG_FD_184427 | JGI IMG/M metagenome (GOLD analysis project Ga0209508, IMG submission 184427) | Active sludge microbial communities of municipal wastewater-treating anaerobic digesters from Canada - AD_UKC129_MetaG (SPAdes) (version 2) | ecosystem: Engineered > Bioreactor > Anaerobic... | reverse complement strand
GGATTATGAAAAAGCCTTCTCTGTGCTGGAAAAAACTTACCAGATGTCTCTGGGCAGCCTAAAAACTGAATTAGCTCAATTAGAAGAAAAGTTAGAGGAAAATTCCAGAAACTACAGCATGGTAAGAGCAGAGTATGAGAAGATAGAGGAAGAAATCCTCTCTATAAACCAGATTCTAAATTCAGAGGTCCAACTGGAGACAACTTCCATTTTAGAAGAATTGAAAGCTGCAGAAACCACGAGGGGTGCAGAAAAGAAACTCGTATCCCTCTCCAAAGACGCCTCTCTTAGCGCTTCTGTCCCTCAGCCATTAAAAACATTACCTCTAGTGATAGAAAATTTGAGCAAATATCCTGACTTTTATGAGCTAAGTGATGATTGGAGAGAAATTTCCCTTTATCTTACCAACTATGAAGAAACCGCAGAGGGCAATTTAGCTTCACTATACCCGATTCTGGAGGATTTATACATAAAAATACTCTCTCTCCTCAGCGGACTGGAAAAAAATATAAACGACCTTCAAGAAACAGAAAAAACCCTCATTGCTTTCAAGGAGGAAAATACTCTCCTTAAAAACCAGCAGGAGCTCCTCGGGGAGGAGATAAAAAAAGTAGAAGAAACTCTTATTTTGGCTACCAAAGCTGAGCAGGTGCAGATATTCATCAAAAAGATAGAGGAACAAATAGCAGATATAGAAGAAGCTACAAACTTCGAGGAGCTCATAAATTACTGTGCATCCATCGCCAAGGACCTCTTAAACTTTGCTACCTCATACATCATGGATTTTGGTGAAGATAGCCTGAGCTCACAAATAGAAGCCACAGCAAATAAGCTGAGCTGGTTTAATGACTATAGCACTTTTTTAGATAGATTTAATAAATTCTCCAAGAACCTAAGCACTCCTTTAGAGAAAAGCAATTCCTTGATTTCCGATTTTGAGGAAAAATGGGAAGGCTTGCTCCGAGCTTCTCTGAATGGTGAGAAAGTAAGTGTCAGAGAGCTGGATGAACTATACAATGTTATAAAAACTGATTACGTGAATATGGTAGGCTCTCATATCAGCGTCGTTTCCCGAAAAGCAGGAGATTTAATGGATACCATGCCCTATCGAGAGCTCAAGAAAGACCTGAATAGCGTGGATAAAGAACTATTTAGAATAAACCAGATATGGACGCAAAAGACCAGGCACTATTTCTTGAGATGGGTCAGAAACTCCATAGTGGTAGCCGGCGTTGCTGCTTTGATTACCACTTTCATATGTTCTCTCGCTGCTTATCCTTTTAGCAGGATGAGATTCTGGGGAAGAAAGTATGGAATTCTGGCCATGCTTCTCATCCAGATGTTTCCCAGCGCTGTCTATATGATTGCTGTCTACAGTCTTTTGAATCTTCTGGGAAGATTCATTCCTTTCTTGGGGCTTGATACCTTAACCGGTCTTACTTTTATTTATCTGGGAAACATTGCCTATAATGTATATTTAATAAAGGGATACTATGATACCATTCCTAACTCTCTTGAAGAATCAGCCATGATTGATGGCGCTACAAGATTCCAGACTTTTTATAAGATAGTGATACCTCTTGCTCTGCCCATCCTTACCGTGGTTGTGATTCTTACTTTCATGAATATCTTCAACGAGTTCGTTTTTGCTCGCATAATATTGCAGGATGCCAAAAATTATACCTATGCTATAGGTTTGTGGACTTTCTCCAGTGGTCCCTACCAGACCGAATGGGGTCTTTTCACTGCTGCGGCCCTTCTGGGGATGCTACCTATGACCGTATTGTTTCTCTCTCTTCAGAAATACATTGTTAGTGGCCTTACCAAAGGTGCAGTCAAGGAATAGAAATGGTTAAAACAGCTAGCCTGATTATTATGATAGGTTTGGGAAGCTTGATGATAATGGGATTTACCGGTAGCCAGATCATGGCAAATCCAGTAGAGAATTTACCCTCTGAGTTCATAAAAGGCGTAGACGTATCTATGCTTTATGAGGTAGAAGCCAATGGAGGTAAATTCTATGATAACGGTGTAGAAAAAGACGCCTTGCAGGTGCTTAAAGATTATGGAGTGAACTGGATAAGAATAAGAATATGGAATGACCCCACCGATGAAAATGGAAAACCACTGGGAGGGGGAAATTGTGACTATGTAAAGATGACCGAATTGGCTCGAAGAGCAAAAGCACTGGGAATGAAAGTATTAGTGGACTTTCACTACAGTGATTGGTGGGCTGACCCGGGGAAACAGAATAAACCAAAGTCCTGGAAAAATTTAGCAGGGGCAAATTTAGCAAATGCAGTAGTAGACTTTACTCATGAGGTTCTTAAATACATGGAGGATAATAACGCCTTACCCGATATGGTGCAATTAGGGAATGAAGTTAATAACGGGTTTTTATGGCCTGATGGAAGAATCGCTGGCGAGAGCGGATTTGATAGCTTTGTAGCTCTTTTTAATGCCGGGGCAGAGGCAGTGAGAAAAATCAATAAAGATATCAAAATTGCTCTACATCTTGCCGAAGGAGGAAACAGTGATTTATTCGAATGGTTCTTGGAAAACGTCATAAAGAGAGGTATAGACTTTGATGTGATAGGAATTTCCTATTATCCTTACTGGCATGGTACTCTCGAGGAGCTCCAAGCAAATCTCAACCATATCGAGAAGTATGGCAAGGAGATAGCTATTTTTGAAACTGCCTACGCCTGGACACTCGAAGACGCTGATGGACATCCCAATATTTTTGGCTCGGATATGGAAATCACAGGAGGATATAAAGCTACTCCCCAGGGGCAAACAACTGCAATTAGAGAAGTAATGGAAGCTGTAGCTCAAATTACCAGCGGGAAAGGGCTGGGAATATTTTACTGGGAAGGTTGCTGGATCCCGGTACAAGGAGCAGGCTGGAAAACCGGTGAGGGAAACCCCTGGGAAAATCAGGCTTTATTCGATTTTGAAGGCAACGCTCTGCCCTCTCTTTGGGTTTTTAACCCTATTTATGGTGAAAATCATATAGAGCCGCAAATAAGAGAAATTATTTCTCCCTTAGATATAAAAATTTCTCCGGGAGAGATTCCCACCCTTCCGGAGAAAATAAAAGTTTTATTCAGTGATGACTCTATAAAGTCTCTTCCGGTAAAGTGGGAAGATATAAAAAAAGAGCTTCTCACTTCTCCTGGTGAATTTCAAGTTAAAGGAGTTATAGAGAAACCAGAAATAGAAGTATACGCAAAGGTAGCGGTAGTAGAGAGGGAAAATTTTATACTGAATCCCGGCTTTGAGTCCGGAAACTTTAACCCCTGGATAGTGGAAGGAAATAAAAATGCTGTAAAAGTGGTAAGAGCAAGTCCTCCCCAGAATGCTAAATCCGGAGAGTATGCCGTAAATTACTGGCTTGACAGTCCCTTCCAGTTTGAGATGTATCAGGTAGTGGAAGGCTTAAAACCAGGAAGATACCAGGTGAGCTTCTGGATTCAAGGTGGAGGAGGAGAGAACCTGATAAGGCTTAAAGTAAGCAACTACGGCGGAGAAGAGAAGTTTATAGATATAATAAATACGGGATGGTTAAACTGGAGCAATCCTGTGATCCGGGATATAAATGTTACCACCGGACAAATTAAAATAAGTGTAATTGGGGATGGAAACCCGGGAAACTGGGGCTGGATTGATGATTTTGAGCTAAAAGAAGAATAAAAAACCAGAATCAGCAAACTATTCAAAAAAGATTTTCCGTGAGTTCTAAAACCTCTCCAGCTTTCCTGCTCATCTGAGATAGAAAAATAATCCCCCTATCAGGGCTAAAGCGGTGCTCCAGAGAGTTCCTACAAGATAATATTCGGCAAATGATTTGTTGTCCAACTCCTGATATCGAGTCAATGATTTAGCCATCAAGACAAAGGCTATCCCGGCAACTGCTTTATAAAGGATAAAAGTCAGGATGATGATTCTTTCTAAGATGCCTACATATCTCCCCATCCCGGTTATTTCATATTTTCTCACTTCCTGAGGTAGAGAACGCATAACTTTCCCTATAAATATGGCTCCACCAAAGACTACATAAAGATATACATTACCCACCACCATTACACTGGTTAGCTTTTCTATCCAGGCGGACGTCATTACCTCAGAATAAAAACCAGAGAGAGATAGGTGAGGGAGGTAGCCTAACCATTGCCAGGCAAGAAGAATAAAAATTAAGTGAAATAGCTGGTCTAACCCGAACCCCAGAGGATTGCTATCTATTTTGTGAGGAGGAGTAATACGATAGCCAATCTCGTCCACCATTAAGTGGGTAAGAGCGAGGCACAGAAGAACTCCCACCACCTGCCAGGAGAGAAAAGGATGTAAAAACAGAACCGAAAGTCCCCAAACAATAAAAAAATGAGAAATATAGGTAGTCCACTTTCCCCTTGCTTTATCCTCTATCATTTTGTTGCTCTGCAAAATGAAGTCTGCCACACCATGAGAAAAGAGTAATAACTCCAGCACTAACCACTTACTGGAAAACTCCACTCAATTTTCCTCCTCATTACCAGTGGGAAATTTTAAGCTTATCAGTTTTTGAACGTGTTTCTCCGCTTCAGAAAAAACTTTCCAATTAGCAGCCTGGCAACGCTTGGCTACGTTTTGCGGTTTTACTTTCAAAACCTGAGCTGCTTTTTGATAAGTTCCCATTTGTTCATAAGTATGAATAGCTTCCCATTGACCATCAGTCCAGCGGTTACTTATCACATCCATCAAAGCCAGAATTACATTCAGGTTATAATCAAAGTCTTCCTCAGCGGAATTGATGAAGGTAACAGGCTGGCGAGAAATTTTTATTTCTTCCAGCGCTTTTCTGGCTCGATGAAAAGCGTTACCGTCCATATTCCAGGGGTTATTCTCATCTATTTCTGTAGCGATGTCTCCTATCCCTATCCCTATTCTAACTCGAACTGGCTTCAGATAAAAACGCAAAAATCTAGCCATCACTATTGCTTCCTGAGGGGGGAAAATCACTCCCTGAATTTCATCTCCTCTCAGGAGCGAGAATTTAGAGACAATAAAGGCCTTTCTGACTGTATTAAGTTCAGAAATAGCCTTTTCTATTTGTTTTCTGGAAAGACTCCGATCTTTTAATTTTCGAGAGCCAATCACATCGGCAGTTAAAACAGCAAATTTCCCCTCCGGATAAAACACTTGCTGACTCCTTTTCACCCGTTTAAGGGTTATATTTTGATTTCACCCCTTAAAAGGTGAGAATATAATTTCACCTTCTCTAATTATACCGCAGAACTATAAAGGGAAGTACTCATTATAATCGAACTATGAGGGGAAAAAAGACCCCCTCATAGTTCGATAGAACCATTCAGGAATAACGGCAAGAAGACACCCTCACCCTAACCCTCTCCCTTCGAGGGAGAGGGGAAAAAGATGTAGAGCTCTCCCTTCAAGGGAGAGGGAAGGAATATGTGGGGTTCTTTCATTGAAAGCGAGGGAAGAAAAAGAAAGGGGATTATAAAGGGGTGCTCCCCTTTAAGGGATTTTTTATCCCTCAGTAATTTCTGTTTTTTTCTGTTTTTCTTTTAATTTTTTGAAGGGGGTTATGAGGGGGAAAATATCCCCCTCATAGTCATTATAATTAGTTTTTCGGTTAACTATAAACACTGCTGACAATGGTGTACCAATTACCTGGTAACGGCTTTTTATGGGTTATCCTCTCAGCTTTTATGACCGAACTATAGGAGTAATCTTATCATAACCCCCCATAAAGATTAAAAGGAACATGAAAGACAAACACTATCTGAGGAGGAAAAATGTGCCTCAGGTAGTGTTTAGGTTCTCGATAAAAGGTTTTGAGAATAACAGTGACTGAAAAGGGAGAAAATACTTTCTTTAGGACCCCTGAAAGTCTTTTTGTGGTTTCCTGTGCTGATGTTCTTTAGTAAATTTTGGTAAGCCTCTCTTTTTACTGAAGTTTAATTTTTTCCAGAAAGCGAATTTGCTGTTATACTTTTTTAAATTTATTATAGAGCCCTCCAGGGGTTGCAAGAGAAGAATAAATGTTCTAAAATAAAGCAAGTAGTTCCTTTTGTTCCTTTTATTTAAAATTTGAGTAAGTAAATGGGAGGAAAAAATAAATGGCTGATGTTACTTTAAAAAGTGTAGTCAAGCGTTTCGGGGAAGTAGTGGCAGTAAACAAAGTAGACCTGGATATTAAAAATGAAGAGTTTCTGGTGTTAGTAGGTCCTTCTGGTTGTGGTAAAACTACTACTTTGCGTATGATTGCCGGATTGGAAGAAGTGGATGAAGGGGAAATTTATATTGGTGATACTCTGGTAAACGATGTTCCCCCTAAAGATAGGGATATCGCCATGGTTTTCCAGAACTACGCTCTTTACCCTCACATGGATGTGTACAACAATATGGCTTTTGGATTGAAACTTCGTAAATTTCCCAAAGATGAAATTGATAGGCGGGTAAAAGAGGCGGCAGATATTCTGGGTATTCACGAATTACTTAATCGTAAGCCCAAGCAGCTCTCGGGAGGTCAACGGCAAAGAGTAGCGGTGGGAAGAGCTATTGTTCGCCAGCCTAAAGTTTTCTTGTTTGACGAGCCTCTTTCTAACCTGGATGCTAAATTGAGGGTTCAGATGAGAGCAGAATTATCTAAACTTCACGACCGTTTAAAGACTACTATGATTTATGTTACCCACGACCAGATAGAAGCTATGACCATGGGGGATAGAATTGTGGTTATGAAGGATGGTATAGTACAGCAGATAGGAACTCCGCTGGATCTTTACAATAAGCCTCAAAACAAATTTGTGGCTGGTTTTATCGGTACTCCTTCTATGAATTTCTTGGATGTAGTGGTAAAGAAAGAAGGAGATACACTGTATCTGGATGGGGAATCCTTCAAAATCAAAATACCGGTTGAAATTAAATCCCTCGTGGAACCTTATGTAGGGAAGGAAGTTACTTTGGGTGTTCGTCCCCAGGATATTTATGATTACAGTTTTTCCCAGGATATGGCAGAGGTGGATGGAAACGTTATTGATACCACAGTAGATATAGTAGAACCCTTAGGTTCAGAACAGACACTATATCTGGTTACCGGACCTCATACTCTTGTTGCGCAATTAGATATGCGTACTCAAACTATTGTAGGAGAAACCTTGAAAGTAGTGGTAAATATCTCTAAGATTCATATATTTGATATAGAGACGGAAAAAGCTATAGTTTAATTCAGTAAGTCTCAGCTTGTTGAGGTAAAGATGTCCGTTGAAAAGAATGCTTGAGCATTCTTTCTCGACACTAAATAAATAGGATTTAAGAAAGGAGCAACAATTATGAAAGTTGGAATTAATGGGTTTGGTAGAATCGGGCGTTTAGTTTTTAGAAGAATCTTAGAAGAAGGAGATGTGGACGTAGTAGCAGTTAATGATTTGACCAATGCTAAAACCCTGGCTCATTTGTTGAAATACGATTCAGTACATGGGACTATCTGTAACCAGGTGGAGGCCAAAGATGATGCCCTAGTAGTAGATGGTAAAGAAATTAAAGTCCTGGCTCAAAAAGACCCTGCTCAACTACCCTGGAAAAATTTAGGAGTAGATCTGGTAATTGAGTCTACTGGTAAATTTACTGCTAGAGATGGAGCTTCCTTGCATTTTCAAGCTGGTGCCAAAAAAGTGGTAATCACTGCTCCGGCTAAAGGTCCAGATGTTACTATAGTAATGGGAGTTAATCATAAAGTTTACAATAAAGATGCTCATAATATTATTTCTAACGCTTCCTGCACTACTAACTGTCTGGCTCCGGTGGTTAAAGTTTTGAATGACCACTTTACTATTCAAAAAGGTTTTATGACCACTATTCACGCCTATACCAATGACCAGGTTATTTTAGACTTTCCTCACAAAGACTTAAGAAGAGCTCGAGCAGCGGCTCTATCTATGATTCCTACCACCACTGGAGCAGCTTCGGCTATTGGGGAGGTTATACCTGAACTTAAAGGTAAATTAGACGGAATGGCCATTCGAGTTCCTACTCCCGATGTCTCCATAGTAGACTTTGTAGCGGTGGTAGAAAAGGAAACTTCTGCCGAGGAAGTAAATTCTGTTCTTAAACAAGCTGCTGAAGGTGAATTGAAAGGAATTTTAGCCTATTGTGATGAACCTTTAGTATCGGCAGATTTTCTCCATGATACTCATTCTTCTATCGTGGATGCTTTGTCTACCAAAGTTTATGGTAACCTGGTTAAAGTTTTAGCCTGGTATGACAATGAGTGGGGCTATTCCTGCCGGGTGGTAGATTTAGTTAAATATGTGATGAAGTAGGAGCTATAAAATGCTTCGTATTCCTATCGCTGCAGGAAATTGGAAAATGAACAAAACTTCTCAGGAAGCCTCAGCATATGCTGAGGCTTTCCTCCCCCAGATAAAGGACTTTAAGAAGGAAATAGAGATTCTCATCTGCCCTCCCTTTACTGCTCTTTCGACTCTGGCTTCTTATTTTCGAAATTCTCCGGTGAAATTAGGAGCTCAGAATATGCACTGGGAAGAGAAAGGTGCTTTTACTGGTGAAGTGTGTGCTCCTATGATTAAGGAATGGGGTTGTCAATATGTTATTCTGGGGCATTCAGAGCGAAGGCATATTTTCCGGGAGACTTCACAAGAAGTGGGTAAAAAAGTAAAAAAAGCATTAGAATGGGGAATCAATCCTGTTCTTTGCGTTGGAGAAACTATTGAAGAGAAGGAAAAAGGAGAAACGGAAAACATAGTGGAAGAGCAACTTCTCCTCGGGGTAGCAGATGTTCCTGATGCTAAAGCGTCTTCTATTGTGATAGCCTATGAACCGGTATGGGCTATTGGTACGGGCAAAGCGGCTACTCCCAAAGATGCCCGAGGAGTTATTTCTTTTATTCGAGAAAAGCTTTCATCTCGTTTTAGTTCTGAAGTTTCGGAGAATATCCGTATCCTTTATGGAGGGAGCGTAAGTCCGGAAAATGTATTTGATTTTCTCCGGGAAGAAGAAGTCGATGGAACCTTAGTAGGAGGAGCCAGTTTAGACCCGCTTAAGATGGTAAAAATAGTAGAAGAAACTCTGCGAGCCTATTAAAGGGAAAGAGGTCGGGAATATGGAATGGTGGATGATTGTCCAGATTGTAGTTTGTGCAGCTCTGATTTTAGTGGTGATGTTTCAGCCCCGTAAAGCAGGCTTAGGGGGTGGAATATTTGGAGGTATGACAAGAGCAGATCGAAGCAGTAAGTTTCGAAATTTACCGGTCTTGAGTAAATTGACTGTAGTTCTGGGAGTAGCGTTTTTACTTGTCTCTTTTTTATTTTCCTTTCTATTAGCTTAGTGAAGGGCCAAAATGATAGAGAATAGGAGGGTATTAACTCTGGAGGAAGTAGAACACCTCAAAATAGACCCGGAGAGGGGTTTTTATTCTGCTACGCCGGAGGAAATAAAAAAAGGTTATACTACTGATATATATTTTGTTAGCGCTCAAGAAATTTTACGTCACTTGAATTTGAAGGATACCATAGTAACTGCAGAAATTTTTCCTCGAGGGTCAGGAGTTATGTGCGGAGTGCCGGAGGTTCTTAACCTTCTTTCTTCTACCCCGGTGGAGGTCTGGAGCCTGAGTGAAGGAGAAGAATTTAGTCCTAAAGAAGTAATAATGAGAATTAAAGGACCTTATTCGGCTTTTGGAGTTTTTGAAACCCCTATTCTGGGAATTCTGGCTCACAGTTCTGGCTGGGCTACTGCTGCTCGGGAATGTAAATTGGCAGCAGGAGAAAAAGTAGTCCTTTCCTTTGGTGCTCGACATGTTCATCCGGCGGTGGCTCCGGTTATGGAACGCTCTGCTATTGTGGGAGGAGCAGATGGAGCGGCATGTATATTAGGAGCGAAACTGGCAGGAAAAGAACCAGGAGGTACTATTCCCCATGCTGCAATTCTCATTGTAGGAGATACAGTAGTAGCAGCGCAAGTTTTTCAAGAGGTCATTCCTCCTCATTATTCCCGGGTAATTCTGGTTGACACTTTTAAAGATGAGGCTGAAGAATCTTTGCGAGTGGCTCGAGTTTTAGGAAAGAATTTAGAAGGAGTGCGATTGGATACTCCTGAAGAGCGAGGAGGAGTAACTCCAGGCTTAGTAGAAGAAGTAAGGGTGCGTCTGGATCAGGCTGGTTTTTCTCAGGTAAAAATTGTGGTCTCTGGAGGATTGAACCCGGCAAGAATCCAGACCTTGAAAGATAAGGTGGATATTTTTGGAGTGGGAAGCTATATCAGCGGTCACTCCCCCATTGATATGACTATGGATTTAAAAGAGATAGGAGGAGAAAAAATAGCCAAACGAGGGAGGTTGCCGGGGATTATTCCTAATCCTCGGTTAAAGAAAATAAAATAAAAGGGAGGCGTTAATTTTGAAAAAATACGGTGTTTTTCTTTTAGCGGTTTTAGTCTTGGTGGGAGGAATGAGTTTTGCTGAAATTAAAAATCCCGATACTTACATATACTTAAGTATTGGAGAGCCGGACACTTTAGATCCTCATTATGCTTATGATACGGCAAGTGGCGAGGCAATAGGAATGGTTTATGATAACCTGATTGCCTATAAGGGAGACAGTGTAAAGGAGTTTATTCCCAGATTATCTCTTGAGGTTCCCTCACTGGAGAATGGTTTAATTAAAGATGATGGTAAAACTTACGTTTTTCCCCTTCGAGAAGGGGTAAAGTTCCACAACGGTAGCGACCTCACCCCCGAAGATGTGGAATACTCTTTTGAGCGAGGGATTCTCACCGACCCTTATGCCGGACCCATGTGGATGATTATCGAGGCTCTGTTTGATTATCAAACCATAGAAGATATGGTAGGGGATAAGCTGCAAATAGCCTGGAGCGATATGGTTAACGAGGACGGGACCTTAAAAAGCGAAGAATACGCTTCTAAACTTGTCGATTTTTACCACCAGTATATTGACCCAGCTATTGAAGTAGAAGGGCAAAATGTGGTGTTTCATTTAGTGCGACCTTTTGCTCCTTTTTTGAGTATCCTATCTCAAAACTCAAGTTGGAGCGCCATTATGGATAAAGAGACCTGTGTTTCTCTGGGTCTGTGGAATGGGGAGCCCGATGGCTGGTGGAAATATCATACCCTGAAAAAAGAAGAAAGTCCTCTTTATGAGAAAGCCATAGGAACAGGCCCTTTTGTGCTGGTGGAATGGGATAGAGCGCAACAAAAGTTGACTTTTAATAGAAATGATAACTACTGGGGAGAAAAGCCTAAAATTGCTAAAGCGGTAATCTGGGGAATTGATGAGTGGAGCACCCGCCGGGCAATGTTAGAAGCCGGAGATGCTGACCAGATATATACTCCCCTTCAATATTTAGAACAGGTAAAAGGAATGCCGGGAGTGACAATTGAAGAGGAAGCGCGGATTACCATTACTGCTTTACACTTTAACTGGACGGTGGAAAAAGGAAGCCAATACTTAGGAAGCGGTCAATTAGATGGAGAAGGAATTCCTCCTGATTTCTTTAGCGATGTCCATATCCGTCGTGCTTTCTCTTATGCTTTTGATTATGATACTTTTATAGAGCAAGTGCTCCAAGGTTATGGATTTCGGATTCCTTCGGTAATTCCTAAGGGGCTTTTAGGATTTAATGAAGGCCTTCCTATGTATAATTTTGACTTAGAAAAGGCAAAAGAAGAATTTCAGCAGGCCTGGAATGGAGAAGTATGGGAAAAAGGATTCAAGCTTACTCTCCTTTACAATACCGGAAATGAAGCTCGACAGACTGCCTGTGAGATGCTGAAAGAATACATCGAATCTCTCAATCCTAAGTTTAAAATTGAAGTGCAAGGTGTTCAGTGGCCCACTTACCTGGATGCTTACCGGAGCGGTCAGCTTCCAGCTTTTATAATTGGCTGGTTAGCTGATTATCCTGACCCTCACAATTTTGTCTTTACTTACTTCCATAGTAATGGAGTTTATGGCACCACTCAAGGGCAGGCTTTTCTGGATTTTGCTCGAGAAAATTTGGATTCACTGGTAGAGAAAGCTATAGCTGAGGTAGATGATGAGGCACGGCAAAAAATTTATGAAGAGATTCAGACCATTGCTTATGAAAACGCTCTGGGTATGACTCTCTATCAACCCCAAGAAATTTATCCTATGAGAGATTGGGTAAAAGGATGGACGTTTAATCCTATGAGACCAGGAGAGGTTAACTGGGAAGGAGTATATAAAGAAGAGTGAATGAAAGGAAAAAAGAAGGGGAGAGAAATCTCCCCTTCTTTTTATAAGGTGAAAAGAGGATGATTTTTTACATTATTCGTCGGCTTTTGTTTCTTCCCTTGACTTTACTGGGTATTTCAATTCTTGTTTTTCTCATGATTGGATTATTGAGCCCTTATCAGAGATTAGCTACTTTTATTAATAGTCCGGAGAGACTAAAAGGGGCAGACATTGATAAATTAGTAGAATTTTATGGTCTGAATGATCCTCTCGTCGTCCAATATGGAAGATGGCTAAAAAACCTCTTTCAGGGTAATTTGGGCTGGTCTTACGTAGGGAAAGCTCCAGTGTATGATGCACTTGTGGAGCGGTTTCCTTATACTCTAGAGCTGGCTTTATTTTCCATCTTTCCTATCATTTTTCTGGGAATACAATTAGGAGTGATATCGGCGGTAAACCACAATCGTCCCTTAGACCATGGTTTGCGTATATTTGCAGTAGTGGGATGGTCTTTTCCTGATTTTGTTTTTGGATTATTTATTTTGATGATTTTCTATAGTGTATTGGGCTGGTTCCCTCCGGGGAATCTGAGCCTGTGGGCAGAAGAAGTGGTTAAATCTTCTGCTTTTCATAATTTTACCGGCATGACCACCATAGACGCTCTTCTCAATGGAAGACTGGATATTTTCTGGGATGCTTTTCTTCATCTTATAGGCCCGGTTTTAACTTTGACTTATGTCCAATTTGCTTTTATTTTGCGCATTACTCGCTCTTCTATGTTAGAAGTGTTGCAGAAAGATTATGTTCGTACCGCTCGAGCTAAAGGATTGGATGAGCGGGTGGTAATTAATAAACACGCTCGGCGGAATGCTCTCATTCCTGTAGCCACAGTAAGCGGGCAGACTATTATCGGTCTTTTAGCCGGAGCAGTAATTGTAGAAACTATTTTTAATCGTACTGGTATTGGAAGTTTTATGTCTTTAGCTGCTCAGCAGCTGGATTACGCCTCTATTATGGGGGGAACTCTATTCTTCGGGTTTATACTGGTGTTAGGAAATCTGATAGTGGATATCTCTTACGCTTTTATTGACCCCCGGGTGAGGTTAGAGTAGTTGATGAATAAAGAAACTCGGCGTATATTCAGGAGATTGTTTTCCAATACTTCTGCTATTTTAGGTTTTGTTTTGCTTATTTTCTTTGTGGTGGTGGCAATATTCGCTCCTTTTATTGCTCCACCTCCTCCTAATAAAGATCCTTATATTATGCCCATTGTTACTTGGAGCTCTAATCCCCTTCCTCCTTCTCCTGAACATCCTTTTGGAGTGGCGGGGAAGCGAGATATATTTTATGGAGTGGTATGGGGAACTCGCACAGCTTTCCGGGTGGGAATCGTTGTGACTTTAATTTCTACTGTTTTAGGGCTTGTAGTAGGGTCTGTGGCTGGATATTTTGGGAAACTATGGGATGAAGTTTTGATGAGGATCACCGACATATTTATGGCCATTCCTTTTTTGGTGGCGGCTATGGTTTTGACCACTATTCTGGGGACAGGATTAGACAAGGTAATGATGGCTATGACAGTGTTTAGCTGGATGGGTCCTGCCCGCCTCATTCGAGGAAATATCCTGCAAGTTAAAGAAGAACAATTCGTTTTGGCAGCTAAAGCTTTAGGAGTCAGTGATTTTTCTATCATTCTTCGTCATGTTTTACCTAATACTATTTTTCCGGTTTTAATCCAAGCTTCTATGCGTATGGGGTCTTTGGTTATTACTGCTGCGGCTTTGAGTTTTTTGGGAGTGGGAGCTCCTCAGGGTTATGCTGATTGGGGAGCACTCTTGAATTATGCTCGAAACTGGATGTTAGGGGGACAGGGAGAAGCTCTTAAATACTGGTATATGACCGTGTTTCCTGGTTTAGCCATGGTGCTTTTTGTGTTGGCCTGGAATTTAGTAGGAGATACCCTGCGAGACGCTTTTGATCCTCGTCTGAGGTTATAAATATGGAAGAAAATAATTTACTTTTACAAGTCCAGGATTTAAAAGTTTATTTTTATACTGAAGAGAAAGAAGAGCTGAGAGCAGTAGATGGAGTGAGTTTTTATCTTAAAGAAGGGGAAACTATAGCTTTAGTGGGGGAGTCAGGATGTGGTAAAAGCGTTACTTCTTTAGCTATTCTGCGGTTGATTGATTCTGATGGAAAGATTCAGGGAGGGAAGATAATCTTAGAAGGCAGGGATTTGCTTTCTCTTTCAGAAAAAGAGATGCGAGAAATTAGAGGTAGAGATGTCTCTATGATTTTTCAGGAGCCCTCTTCAGCTCTGAACCCAGTGTATACTATAGGAGACCAGATAATGGAAGCGATAATTTTACACCAGAATCTTTCTCGACCTCAAGCTCGAAAAGCAGCAGAGGAAGTACTCAGGCTGGTGGGTATTCCCGAAGCTCATAAAAGGTTAGATGAATATCCTCATGAGCTTTCAGGAGGAATGAAGCAGAGAGCCATGATTGCCATGGCTTTGTCTTGCCATCCTAAAATTTTAATTGCTGATGAGCCTACTACTTCTTTGGATGTTACCATTCAGGCTCAGATTCTGGAATTAATTGAAGAATTGCAGCGACAGCTTAATATGGGAGTGATTCTTATCACTCATGATTTAGGAGTGGTAGCTGGTATGGCAGAGAGAGTGGTGGTTATGTATGCTGGAAAAGTAGTGGAAGAAGGAAGTCGCCGGGATATATTCCATAACCCCTCTCATCCTTATACCTGGGGACTTCTGCATTCTATACCTCGTCTGGATGTTAAACAGGAAAAATTGGCTATCATTCCCGGGGTAGTTCCTGACCCTCTTAATTTTCCTTCTGGTTGCAGGTTTCGCAATAGATGCCCCTTAGAAGATGAAATGTGTCTTACTGAGCCAAAACGGTGTGAAATAGAAGACCAGCATTATGTATATTGCCATCATTATTCTCAGATAGAGATGTTAAAAACTCGGGGTTTTGAACAATGAGCGATGCTCCCCTATTGCAAGTACAGAATTTGAAAAAGTATTTTCCCATTAAAGCAGGAGTTTTCCGAAGAACTGTAGGATGGGTTAAAGCAGTGGATGGGGTGAGTTTTGAAGTTTTGCCCGGAGAAACTCTGGGTATAGTGGGAGAATCAGGTTGTGGGAAGAGTACTCTGGGAATGACTATTATGCGGCTTTATGAGCCCACTGCAGGAAACATAGTTTTTCAGGGACAAGATATCTCTTCTTTGCCGGCTTCTCAGCTAAAAAGCATTCGGCGAAACATTCAAATGATTTTCCAAGACCCTTTCACCTCTTTGGACCCTCGCATGCATATTGGTTCTATAGTGGAAGAAGGCATGAAAGTGCATCGTATAGCTTCCTCTCCTGAAGTTCGGCGCAGAGCACTGGATTTACTAGAAAAAGTGGGTTTAGGAGCGGAATATTTTTCTCGTTATCCCCATGAATTTTCCGGAGGTCAGAGGCAGAGAATTGGTATTGCGAGAGCCTTAGCTCTCAATCCTCGTTTAGTGGTGGCAGATGAGCCGGTTTCTTCGCTGGATGTTTCGGTTCGCTCTCAAATTTTAAACTTATTAAAAGACTTAAAAAGAGAATATCAACTGACTTATATTTTTATTTCTCACGATCTGGCAGTGGTGAGGCAGATCTGCAACCGAGTTATGGTTATGTATTTAGGAAAGGTAGTGGAAATAGCAGACGGAGATGTTTTCTTTTCCTCTCCTTCTCATCCTTACAGTGTAGCTTTAATTTCTGCTGTGCCGGTTCCCGATCCCGATTATGAAGTTAAACGAATTATTTTGAGTGGAGATGTCCCCAGTCCTATTAATCCTCCCCCGGGATGTCGTTTCCATACCCGCTGTCTGGTGGCTCAAGAGGTGTGCTCCGAAGTAGAGCCGGCTCTGGAGGAAAGAGGAGAAGGCCACTGGGTAGCCTGCCACTTTCCGGGTAGCTTATCCTGGGAAAGAGTTTAAAGTAATTGACTAAGATGAATAAATATGGTATGTTTTTGAACCATCCAAGAAAGAAGCTAGGGAGGCGATAAGTATAGAAGTAAAATACCGCGTCAACCATCAAATTGGAGCGCGGGAAGTACGATTGATTTCTCCGGAAGGAGAACAGTTAGGAGTCGTTCCTTTAAAAAAAGCCCTGGAAATGGCTGAAGAGGCTGGTTTAGACCTGGTAGAAGTGGCTCCTGATGTTCACCCTCCTGTATGCCGGATAATGGACTATGGAAAGTTCAGATATGAAAAGGAGAAAAAGATTAAGCTTTCCCGCAAGAAGCAGAAAACTTCTGAACTGAAGCAACTTAACTTAAGGCCTAAAATTGATCAGCATGATTATCAGGTAAAACTTAAAAATGCCATTCGCTTCTTAGAAGATGGCGATCGGGTAAAAATAATGGTCAGGTTTCGAGGGAGAGAAGCAGCTTTTCATGAGAGAGGAGAAGAACTCTTAAAGAAAATGATAGCTGACTTAGAAGAAGTAGGGAAAGTGGAGCAGGATATAAAATATGAGGGGCCCCATCTTACGGTTACCTTAGCCCCTAAGAAGTGAGGAGGAATGAACATGCCTAAGATGAAAACCCATCGTGGTGCAGCGAAACGATTTAAAATTACCGCTACTGGTAAAATAAAAAGAGGACAGGCAGGGAAAAGTCATCTTCTGGCTCATAAAGATAGAGATAGAAAGAGGAGACTTAAAAAATCTGTTATCCTGGATAAATCAGACGAAAAAAGAGTGCGAAAATTGCTTGCCCGTGCTTAAAAGGAGTGAATGAACTATGCCTAGAGCAAAAAGTAGTGTAGCTTCTCGAGAGAGAAGAAAGAAAATTATGAAATCAGCTAAAGGTTATCGGGGAGCTCGTTCTCGTTCTTACCGAAGAGCTAAAGAGCAAGTCATGAGATCCCAGGCTTATGCCTATCGAGACCGAAGAAACCGCAAGCGAGATTTCCGCCGTCTATGGATTGTGCGAATAAATGCTGCAGCAAGAGAAGAAGGAATGAGTTATAGTAAGTTTATGGGAGCTCTCCGTAAAGCAGGAATAAATCTGGACCGGAAAAACCTCTCCCATTTAGCTATTGTTGACCAGGAAGCCTTTCAGAAACTGGTAGAAATAGCTAAATCTCAGCTTTAAATCCTTTGATTTTGCTCTTTCATCCTGAAAAATTGGGAACTATCAATAGTGTTCCGATTGTTTTTATGGGAATGGAGGAAATATTTTGCAGGAATTAGAAGAATACCGGGAAAGTTTTCAGAAAGAGATAGAAAAAGTTCGTACCCTTAGTGACTGGAATTCTTTAAAAGGTAAATATATAGGGAAAAAAAGCCGGTGGGGGGAATTTTTAGGCAAGCTGAAAGAATTGCCTGCGGAGGAGAAAAGAGTCTGGGGCAAAAAAATTAACCAGCTTAAGAAAGAAATGGAAGAACTGCTGGAAGAAAAATACCAAGAGCTTCTCTCCATCGAGGAAAAATTAGAGATTGATATTACTCTTCCGGGAAAGAAAGGGTGGTCAGGTTCTTTTCATCCTGTTTTCCTTACCCGGGATTGGATTTTAGCTATTTTTCAGAGTCTGGGGTTTCGAATAGAAGAAGGGCCAGAGGTAGAAACTGAGTTTTACAATTTTGAAGCTCTGAACATTCCTCCTGACCATCCTGCTCGAGATGACCAGGATTCTTTTTATCTGGCTCCCGGTTATTTACTCCGCACTCACACTTCTCCTGCTCAAATCCGGGTGATGGAAAAATTAAAACCTCCTTTTAAAGTGGTGGTTCCGGGAAGGTGTTATCGCCGGGATGCCTTTGATGCTACTCATAGCCCTGTATTTCATCAAGTAGAGGGCTTAGTGGTAGCTCGAGATATTTCTATGGGAGACCTGAAGGGTACTTTAGAAACTTTTGTGCGTCGTTTTTTTGGCGAGGAGAGAAAAATAAGATTCCGCCCGGGATATTTTCCTTTTACCGAACCTAGTGCAGAAGTGGATGTTTCCTGTGGAGTGTGTGGGGGAAAGGGTTGTCGTTCCTGTGGATATAGTGGGTGGTTAGAAATTCTGGGAGCTGGTCTAGTTCATCCTCAGGTTTTTGTCCACGCTGGTTGTAGCTCTCAAGATGTGCGAGGCTTTGCCTTTGGCCTGGGGGTAGAGCGAATTACCATGCTTAAATTCGGTATAAAAGATATAAGGTGGTTCTGGGAAAACGATATGCAATTTCTGGAGCAGTTCAATATTTTTTAGGCGAGGCCGATACCTTTATGAGGATTTCTTATAATATTTTAAAAAGGTTTTTACCTGGTTTAGATATCCCTCAAGAAGAATTAGCTCCTCTTCTTACCGAGCAAGGGTTAATGGTGGAGAGAACCTGGAAAGTGAAAGAATTATTTCCCTTTCCTTTAGTGGTAGCCACTTTAAAAAGAATAAATAAAGGGATACTTTATTCCGAAGGGGAAATTCATTATCAGGGACGGGTGTGGAAAATAAAAGTAAATAACTGGGGGATGCCTGAGGAAGGAAGTAAAATAATATTAGGCATGGAAGGAGAAGTGCCTCATTTTTTACCCTGGGGAGGGGAGGGAAAAGAAGAGATAATAGATTTTCTGATTACTCTTCCTTTTCCCGCAGAAGAAGGAGAAGAAGTCTCTGCTCTTCTTTTGGGTGATGATATAGTTCTGGATGTAGAAATTACAGCTAATCGGGGAGATTGTCTTTCTTCTCTAGGGCTGGCGCGTGAGGTGGGGGCAAAATTGGGTTTAGAGTGGCAAATTCCTCCGGTCAGCTATGAAGAAGCCGATACCCCCTCCGATTTCAGTCTGGAAAATCAAGCGCCAGACCTCTGTCCTTATTACACCGGGAAGCACCTGGTAAAACTTTCTATTCGACCTTCTCCCTGGTGGGTTGTGAAAGAGCTTTCTTTTTTAGGTTTGAGACCGATCAATAATGTGGTGGATTTTACTAACCTGGTAATGATGGAGATTGGCCAGCCTTTGCATGCTTTTGATGCCTCGGTAATTAAAGGACGAAAAGTAGTGGTAAGAAGGGCAGAAGAAGGAGAAAAACTGATCACCCTTGATGGAATAGAAAGAGAATTATCTTCAGGGATGCTGGTGATAGCTGATGCTGAGCGTCCCATAGGCCTCGCGGGGATAATGGGGGGTAAAGAAAGTGAAATTACTTCTTTCACTTCCGAGGTATTTTTGGAAGCAGCAATTTTTGATCGGGTGGCAGTTAGGAAAACAGCTAAAGCTCTGGGTCTGAGAACTGAAGCTTCTGCTCGTTTTGAGCGAGGAGTAGACCCGGAAAGAGTAATTTATGCTTCCGGTCGGGTACTTCAGCTTTTGGGAAAAGACGGAGAATCTGCTCCGGGTTGGTTTATAGCGGGCACTCCTCCTCGGGAAGAAAGGGAAGTATCTTTTTTTCCGGAGGAGGTAGAGAAAACTCTGGGCTGTTCTATAAAAAGGGAAGAGATGATAAAAATTCTGGTCGGGTTAGGTTTTGGGATAAAGTCTCTTCCTGGAGAAGAAACAATTCAGGTTAAAGTTCCCAGCTGGCGGAGTGATATTTATCTTCCTGTGGACATTGCCGAAGAAGTAGGTCGGATATATGGTTACGATAAGATTATCTCTTGTCTTCCTCAGTTTTCTTTTGACCCTGGAAACCAGGATAGTAATACCCTGAAAGAAGAAAAGCTGAGGAGACACCTGGTAGATAAAGGTTTGAAAGAGATAATAAGCTTCCCCCTGATTAGTCCCCGATTAGTGGAGTTATGGGGAGAAAAGGAAGAGCAGATAGAAATAAAAAATCCTCTTTCTCAAGAGCAATCTTATCTTCGCCCCTGTCTTCTTTTATCGGCGCTTGAGGTTTTAAAAGTTAATATCACCCGGGGGAGAAATAACTGGGGATTATTCGAAACAGGAAAGGTATTTCGAAAGGGAGTAGATACTCCTTTTCAGGAAGAGAAAAGGCTGTTTATAGCTTTAACCGGTTATTCATTACCTCCTCTGTGGCAGAGAGGTGGAGAAGTAGACATTTTTTTACTTAAGGGTCTAATAGAGGAGCTTTTGGAGATAGCTGGTTTTAGCCGGGAAGAAGTTCGTTTTGAAAATGACGGAGGATTAGCTTTAGAACCTTCTTGTTCTTTTCGGGTAAAGATTTCCGGAAAAGAGGCAGGAAGAGGAGGTCTTTTATCTTCTTCCTGGGTCAGGGAATTGGGGTTCTGGGGTAAAATATACGTGGCAGAGCTTAGCCTGGATTTGTTAACTGCAGGAGAGGGAAAAGTTTTCCGGCTAAAAGAAGTAGTTACCTTTCCTTCTATAGCCCGGGATATTTCTATTCTGGTAGATGAGACTACAAAATGGGGAGAAATAGAGGAGATGGTGAAGCGCACTATCTCCAGGGAAAAAATGGAAGTAGAAGAAATAGAAATTTTTGACCTTTTTAAAGGAGAGAATGTCCCTGAGGGTAAGAAAAATTTTTCTTTCCGGATTATTTTTCGCTCCCCGGAGAGGACTTTAAATGATGAAGAAGTGGATAAATGGGTGCAAAAAATTAAAGCGGACCTCAAAGAAAAAAGGGGTCTACTTCTGCGGGAGGAACTGGTGAATTTTTGACCGTAGATTGGTATTCTATCATAGGCCTGGTAATACTGGGTATCAATATTATAAGAAGTGCTTTCCGGGGCTTTAGCAAGGAGGTTCTGGGATTAGCCGGTTTCCTGGGTGGCTTGGTGATAGGTTTACAATACTATCCTGTAATAGGTGGTTTTTTCGCTCATTTGTTCGGTAGATACTATATCTGGTTTTCTCCTCTGGGTTTTTTGCTACTTTTTCTGCCTCTGGTATTAGCTTCCTCCTGGTTGGGGGTACGCTTCCGAAGGGTATTTCAAAACCTAGATATAACCTGGATAGATTCAATTCTGGGCTCGTTTGCAGGAATAGCCAAAGGAATTTTATGGGCTTTAATTCTCACTCTTTTACTTCTCAATCTTTCCTATTTTCCGGTGGTAAACCAGCTTATTTATCGTTCTTCTTTTTATCTTCGACTGATTCAACCTTTATTGGTTTATTTATATGAATGGGTATTGAAGATTCCTCATCTTCAATTTCTACAGGGAATTTTGCAAAAAGGAATAGGATGGGTATAAGGCTTTCTCCTTTAGTTCTCGAAACTTTCGACTTTGATAAGATTGTAGAACGTCTGGTATCTTTTTGCTCTTCTTCTCCTACGGAAGAGTTAGCTCGTTCTATTGCTCCTTTTTCCCCTGAAGAGGTGGATCTTAAAACTCAAGAAGCCCGGGAAGCCCTGGATATGATTCAATTTGATGGGTCTTTGAGTCTTCGAGGATTACCTGACCTTCGCTCTCTTTTTCCCCGGATAGAGGTGGTGGATGCTTCCCTTAGTCTGGAAAATTTAATGGAGGTTTTGCGTTTTTTCCGATTGACCCTGGAAACCCGGGAAGAGGCGAGAGAGCGAAAAATAAAAGAGAAATACCCTTCTCTTTCTTTTTACTTTGATAAAATAAAAGATTTCCGTCCTCTGGTAAAAAAAATGGAGAAAGTGATTTCTAAAGAGGGCTACATCTTAGATACAGCAAGTGATAGGCTCTGGGAACTGAGAAAAAAAGCAAAAATTCTCCAGAATAGAATTGGTAGAGAATTAGAAGAAATGCTTAATAGTTCTCAATTAGCTCCTCTTCTTCAGGATAGAAATTATACCCAGAGAAGGGGACGGTATGTCATTCCGTTGAAAATTCAATATCGCAATGCTATAGATGGTTTGATAATAGATTATTCTTCTAGTGGTTCAACTGTTTTCATTGAGCCAGCCAGAATTTTGGAACTGGACAACGAACTGGAATTGAATCGACTGCAGGAAGAAGAAGAAATTGCTCGTTTACTCCGCGAGCTAACTTCTGAACTTCGCCCTTTTTTAGAAGAGATAAAGGAGACTTATGACGCTTTAATTTATCTGGATTTACTGCAAGCTAAAGCCAATTTAGGTAAATCATGGAAAGGGAAAGTCCCCGAGTGGGGAGAAAAGTTAGTAATTCGTGGTGGTCATCATCCTTTACTGGGGGAAAAGGCAGTCCCTTTTGATCTGGAATTGTCTCCTGATAAATCTATTTTGGTGATAAGTGGACCGAATGCTGGAGGTAAAACAGTTCTTTTGAAAAGCGTGGCTTTGGTAGTTTTTTTGACTTTCTGTGGCATTCCTCCGCCTTTAGAGGAAGGTTCGTCTCTTCCTTTATACCGCTACCTTTTTGTAGATATTGGTGACCATCAAGACCTGGAAAACGAATTAAGCACTTTTACCTATCGTCTGAGCAGTTTAAAAAAAGCATTGCAGGAAGCTGAAAGTCCGGCATTATTTTTAATTGATGAATTAGGAGGAGGAACAGACCCGGAGGAAGGTTCTGCTTTAGCCATAGCCATTCTTCAGTATCTTCAGAAAAGAGGGGTTACTACTCTCGTGACTACCCACCTTCCAGCGGTGAAACAATATGCTTTCCAGGAAGAGGGTGCAATTCCGGCATCTTTAGCTTTTGACCCCCGGACTTTAGAGCCTACTTATCGATTGGTAGTGGGAGAAATTGGACCCAGCTATGGAATTCATATTGCCGAAAGAGTGGGTATTCCTGCGGAGATAATTCAAAATGCCATTACTATTGTAGATAAAAGGGAGTGGGAGTTTAATCAGCTCCTCCTTTCCCTCTCCCAGCGCCGGGAGGACCTGGATAGGTTGGCGAGAGAATATGAAAATAAGTTAAGAGAGCTAAGGGAAAAAGAAGAAGAATTGAGACACAAAGAAAAAGAACTGGAAAAGAAGAGAGAGAAAATAGAAAAAGAGGAAAGAGAAGAGTTTGCTGATTATCTTCGCCAAACTCAGAGAGAGATATCTCAGCTGGTAGGAAAATTGAGAAAAGAGGAAAGATTGGACCAGGAAGAATATCAAAAGCTAAAAAAGCGCTTGGGAGAAGAGAAAAAGCGGTGGGAAGAATTAGCTAAAAATGTAATGGTTTCCTCTCCTGAGGAAAATTGGCAGGAGGGAGAAACGGTCATAGTGGATTTTCTCAAACAAAAAGGTAAAATCATTTCTCTGGATTTCAAGAAGAAAGAAGCAGTGGTGGAAATAGAAGGAAGGAAAGTTAAAACTTCTTTTTCTCACCTGGAGAAGACAGAAAAAGAGGAGGACGATTCGCCTTTGTTTGCTGCTATTAATTCTTCGCCTTTACCTCAGGTTAAAAACCAAATAGAAATAAGAGCACTCAGGTGGGAAGAGGCCTGGGAAAAGTTAGAAAAATATTTTGACCAAGTAATTATTGCTGGATTTCATACTGTTTATATCATTCACGGAAAAGGAGAGGGAATTCTCCGTGAAGCTACTCATCAATTTTTGCACGATAACCCCTATGTGGAAAGCTTCCGTTTAGGGTATCCAGAAGAAGGAGGAATTGGAGTTACCGTAGTCACTCTTAAATATTAATTCCCCGTACACTCCCTACACCACTCCTCAGGTTCCGTTCCTGCTTTAAAAGGAACGGTAACTGTCTTGCATCCAGGAGATGGTAACTTTCCGCTTTTTATACATACCTTTACTTCTCTTACTCCCGGAGGAGGGTAAAAATCGTGAATCGGAATATCTTTATGAGCCTCCTTCATTACCTTAGAAAACAAAGGAGCAGCTATTACTCCTCCAGTTTTTCGTGGACCTAGGGGGGTACGGTCATCATTACCTAAGTATATTCCGCAAACCAGATCGGGAGTGAAACCTACAAACCAGGCATCGATGAAATCTTCGGTACTTCCGGTTTTACCCCCTGCTGGCCGGTCTATTCTGGCTGCCGTGGCTGTTCCTCGCTCTATTACCCCCTGTAGGAGGCGAGCCATGATGTAGGCCGTGTCTTCTGATAGAGCTCGGCGTAAAACTCTTTGGCTCTCATAGAGAACTTCTCCGGAAAAATTTTCTATCCGTACAATGGCAATAGGTTCAGGAACCAGGCCTCTGTTGGCAAAAGTACAATAAGCATTGGTTAACTCTAAAAGATTCACTTCTGAAGTTCCTAAAGCCAGGGATAAGTCTCGACGAAGGTCACTCTTAATTCCCATTTTGCGAGCATAGCTTATTACTTTATCCACCCCGGTAGTCTGGAGAAGTTTTATCCCGATTATGTTTACCGATTTTTCTAAAGCTTCTCTTAAGGTGATAGGGCCATTAAAAGTTTTTTCGTAGTTTTGAGGTTTCCAACCATTGGGGAAAGTTAGCGGCTCATCTACCAGAACCGTACTGGGTGTAAAACCGCTATCCAGGGCAGCAGAATAAATGAAGGGCTTAAAAGTGGAGCCGGGCTGGCGGTAAGCCTGTACCGCCCGATTAAATTTACTTTCGTCATAATCTCTTCCCCCCACCATAGCTTTGATATATCCGGTTTGAGGTTCAATACACAGAATAGCCCCTTGATATCCGCTTTCTTTTAAAGCCTGGTTGGCTATTTTCTGAATGTCTAAATCTATGGTGGTGTATATTTTTAGTCCCCCACCAAATATAGTTTCTTCATCATAACTTTTTTGCAATTCTTTAAGAAGATAATCTACAAAATAAGGAGCAAGAGAGCGGTTTTCTTCCAGCCCGGAGAGAACTATGGGGGTAGAAAGAGCCTCTTCTAGCTGCTCTTGGGAAATAAATCTCATTTCTTGCATCCTTCTCAGCACTCTTCTTTGCTGTCTCTGAGCGGTGGATAAGTCCACATAGGGAGAAAAATTGCCTGGAGAGCGAGCCACTCCGGTTAGCATGGCTATTTCTGCCAGATTGAGCTCTTCCAAATTTTTTCCAAAATAAATTTTGGCTGCAGCTTTTATCCCGTAGGCGCCATGCCCAAAATAAATCTGGTTTAGATAAGCTTCTAATATTTCATCTTTAGTGTATTTTTTTTCTAAGGTAAAAGCCAGAAACATTTCCTGTAATTTCCTTTTCCAGGTTCGCTGCTGGGAAAGAAACAAATTCCGGGAAAGCTGTTGAGTTATAGTGCTTGCTCCTTCCACTATGTCCATATTTATTAAGTTTTGTAAAGCTGCTCTGATGATACCTGCGGGGTCTATGCCGGGGTGATGATAAAAGTTTTGGTCTTCACTGGCAATAAAAGCTTTTTTTATTAAATCCGGGACCTGGGAAAGTTCAACATACTCCCTGTTTTCAGTGAAGAGCTCTGCTAAAAGTCGCCCCTTAATATCATAGAGACGAGTGGTAAGAGGAGGAGAAAAGTCATCCAGCTGATTAGAAGTTATTTTTAAATCACTCAAAACAAAAGCAAAAAGTAAAAGCCATATTACCCCTCCTGCTAAAAGACCGGAAAGAAAAATCCACCCGGGAGAGCTCTTTTTTGTCCTTTTCATAGCTTTCATTTATTTATATAATGTCGATATAAAATCCTTTCTTTATTTAGTATAGCATGTATAATAAAATCGTTTTATGAATAAAAGTCAAGACCAAGAAAAAATCAAAAAAATCTCTCGCTCAGCTTTAATAGCTACTCTTTATGTTCTATTAACCATTCTTCCCCCCTTTTATTCTTTTTCTTATGGTCCCATCCAGGTGAGGGTGGCGGAGTGTTTGACTGTTCTGCCTTTTCTTTTCCCTGAAACCATCTGGGGTTTGGGTTTAGGTTGTTTTTTAGCCAATTTAATCGGGGGGTTAGGTTTTTATGACTTCTTTTTAGGAACTCTTTTTACCATCCTTGCTGGATACTTAACATCTCGAGTTCCTTACTCTTTTCTGGCACCTTTGCCTCCTATTTTAGTGAACGGATTTGGTGTATCTATTTACCTTTCTTTCTGGTTTAAAGTTCCCTATTTTTACTCGGTGCTTTATGTTATGCTGGGAGAAACTATAGCTACTTATGGTATCGGATATCCACTTTTGACATTTCTAATAACTAAATTAAAATATCACAGAAAGGAGTATCGATAAAATTGTCTCAAGAAGCAAGATTAGATAAAGACATGGCTCTCATTGAGCGAGGAGTAGAAGAAATCATTGGAGTCGAAGACCTGAAAAGGAAATTATTGCGTTTTTACCAGACCGGTAAACCCCTGGTGGTAAAAGAGGGTTTTGACCCCAGTGCTCCTGATATTCATCTGGGACACACTGTTACTTTAAGGAAATTACGTCAATTTCAAGATTTAGGGCATCAGGTAGTTTTTTTAGTTGGTGATTTTACAGGAAGAATTGGAGACCCCACTGGTAAAAGTGAAACTCGTCGGCAATTGAACGAAGAAGAAGTCAGGCGAAATGCTGAAACTTATGCTCAGCAGGTTTCTAAAATCCTCGATTTACAAAAAATTACCATTGAGTTCAACAGTAAGTGGTTGAGTAAACTTACTCTTGTTGACCTGATTGAGATTGCTTCTCGTATCACCGTAGCTCGAATGCTGGAACGAGAAGATTTTGCTAAAAGGTTAAAAACGGGAAAGCCGATAGGATTGCATGAGTTTCTTTACCCGGTGATGCAGGGTTACGACTCTATCGCTCTTCGAGCTGATGTGGAGTTAGGAGGGAGAGACCAGCGCTTTAATCTTTTAGTGGGTCGGGATTTACAGAGAGAATTCGGTCAGGAGCCTCAGGTAGTAATAACCATGCCTCTTTTGGAAGGAACTGATGGGATAGAGAAAATGAGCAAAAGTTTAGGTAACTACATTGGTGTAGATGAGCCTCCTTTTACCATGTTTGGCAAAGTTATGTCTATCCCTGACTCTCTAATTGAAAAATATTTCCTCCTGTTGACTGATGTTTCGATGGAAGATATCCAGAGAATGAAAACTGAATATGAAAAAGGTGAACTTCATCCCCGGGATTGGAAGAAGAGATTAGCCTTTGAGCTGGTTCGGATGTATCACGGGGAAAAAGAAGCTCTTCTCTCCCAGGAAGATTTCGAGCGGGCTTTCAGTCATAAAGAGATGCCTGAGGAAGCTCAAGAGATAGTAATTTCCTCTTCTCTTCTTAAAGAGGGGAAAATCTGGACTTTGAAGCTTCTCCAAAAAACCGGTATTTTTTCTTCTAATGCTGAACTACGGAGACTTATCGAGCAGGGTGGAGTATACTTTAATGGAGAAAGGATTCAGGATGTGAATACTGACCTTCCAGTAAAAGATGGTGATTATCTGAAAGCAGGCAAAAAAGGCTTTTTCCGGATTAAATTAGAAGATTGATTTTGCGAGTTAGATCTCACTAATTATTCTACTTAATCTTTTTTCGTGTTTGTGAGGGAAGCCCGACGATTCTCTTTTGGAATTGTACTCAGTTTTGCGTGATGATTCTTCTGTATCTGGTACAATGAAAAACGTAATACAGCGAAGGTTAAAAGGTGTTTTTATGCTTTCGGAAAGACTTTTTAAAAAGGAGCGAGAAAAATGATGAAAAAGTATAGCCCGGTAAGTGAAAAAGTCCCTCATTTTTTGCATGGAGCTGATTACAATCCTGACCAATGGCTTAAATATCCGGAAGTTTTAAAAGAAGATATAAGGCTTATGAAGCTTGCGAATTGTAACGTGGTATCGGTGGGGATATTTGCCTGGAGTGCTCTGGAGCCTGAAGAAGGAAAGTTTAATTTTGAATGGCTGGATGAGGTTATAGAAAACCTTTATAAAAATGGGATATACGCTATTTTAGCAACACCCAGTGGTGCAAGACCTGCCTGGATGTCTCAGAAATATCCTGAAGTTTTAAGAGTAGAATCTAACAGAGTGAGAAATCTTCATGGTAAACGTCATAATCACTGTTACACCTCACCTGTTTACCGAGAAAAAGTCAATATAATAAACACAAAGATGGCTGAGAGATACTCAAAACATCCTGGAGTTATAGCCTGGCATGTATCTAACGAGTATGGAGGAGAATGCCATTGCAATCTTTGTCAGGAGGCTTTCAGGAACTGGTTGAAGGAAAAATATAAAACCCTTGACAATCTAAATGATGCTTGGTGGACTGCTTTCTGGAGCCATACGTACACCGATTGGTCACAGATAGAATCTCCTGCACCCCACGGAGAAGACCTGATTCATGGTCTGAATTTAGACTGGAAAAGGTTTGTAACTTACCAGACAGTTGATTTTTTCAGGAATGAGATAAAACCGTTAAAAGATATTAACCCGAAATTACCCGTGACAACAAATTTTATGGGAATATATGAAGGTTTGAATTACTGGGAATTTTCTGAATATTTAGATGTGATTTCCTGGGACAGTTATCCAAGATGGCATAGTTCAGATGATGATTCTGATTTGGCAAGCGAAATAAGCATGATTCATGATTTGAATCGGTCCTTAAAAGGCGGAAAACCGTTCATGCTCATGGAGAGTACTCCAAGCACAACTAACTGGATGTCTGTCAGCAAATTGAAAAGGCCGGGGATGCACTTACTGTCATCTATTCAAGCGGTTGCACATGGCTCAGATACGGTGCAATATTTTCAATGGAGAAAAAGTAGAGGAAGCAGTGAAAAGTTTCATGGTGCTGTTGTAGACCATTGTGGGCATGAAAACACCAGGGTGTTTAACGATGTGAAAGAGGTGGGAGAAACACTTAAAAAATTGGATGAAATAATTGGTACAGGTGTAAATCCTGAGGTAGCGATAATCTTTGATTGGGAAAATAGATGGGCGCTAAAGGATGCCAAAGGACCGAGGAATGCGGGAATACATTATGAGGAGACAGCTAAAGCCAATTATAAACCTTTCTGGAAAAATGGGGTGCCGGTTGACGTCATAAATATGGACTGTGATTTTTCCCGGTATAAAGTATTAGTTGCTCCAATGCTTTATATGGTTAAGCCGGGAGTGGGGGAAAGAATTGAGAAGTTTGTAGAAGATGGAGGGACATTTGTTGCCACTTACTGGTCGGGGATAGTGAATGAAACAGACCTCTGTTTTTTAGGCGGATTTCCAGGTCCACTGAGAAAGGTTCTTGGTATCTGGTCTGAAGAAATTGACGCTCTTTATGATGGGGAGGAGAGACTTGTTGCTTTTAATGAAGGAAATGAGTTAAATCTGGAAGGAGATTATAAGGCCAAAGAATTGTGCGATTTAGTTCATTTAGAAGGCGCAGTTTCTTTAGCAACATACCAGGATGACTTCTATGCCGGCCGGCCGGCTCTAACAGTAAATAATTTTGGAAAAGGGAAGTCTTACTATATAGCTTCCAGGAATGAAGAAAGATTTAATGATATGTTTTATGGTAAATTGATAAAAAAACTGGGGCTGAAAAAAGTGATTAATACCCAACTACCCCATGGCGTTACTGCTCAGATGAGAACTGATGGAGAAAATGATTACGTTTTTATAATGAACTTCACCCAGGAAGAAAAAGTAATTGGATTGGATGACCGGGACTATTTTGACCTTGTTGCAGATAAAATGGTTAAAGGGGAAATAAAATTGCCTGGCTATGGAGTTAAGATTCTTAAAAGGAAGCGGGTTTTATAGCACCCCGTAAAACCTGCTAAACTATTTTGTCTTTCTTGGGGGTTATAAGGGGGCAGAGCCTCCTTATAGTTTGCTATTAGGTATCAGGAGAGCCTCGTGTTGATAGTTAATCACAACAGGTTTGGTGGTTAACTTTATAATTCTGCCTTAAAGGTAAGGTAATAGTTATCAAAAGGAGATTTCTAAAATGTTTCCGTATTCCAAGGAAGTTGATTATCAATGCTGGTTAAACTATGGGCCCTTAGAAAATACTTATTTTGAAGAACAGTATAGGGACTATCTTGAGAGTATTGTAGTCAGTGAAAACGGCCTGGTGGTTGATTCTATTAAGAACGAGCTTTGTTATTTTACTAAAAAGCTATTAAACATTGACACTGTGATAGCTCCTGTCTCTGCAAAAAATAAATTTACTATTATATCCGCAGTGGGGACGAGTGAATTCGTTGATAAGTTCATAAAAAAAGAAGAGGCTTCGGCATTAAAGGAAGAAGGTTTTCTGATGAAAACGGTAAATGACTCAGATAAAAGTTTTATCCTTTTAGCCTCAAAGTCTCACCGGGGTTTATTATATGGCACTTTTAAATTGATACAACATATCCAAATGGGAAAATCTTTAGATAATTTGAATCTGCTGGAAAACCCCGGTGTTTCCCTAAGGATGATTAATCATTGGGATAACTTAAGCGGAAGTGTGGAAAGAGGATATGCTGGAAAGTCCATTTTTTATTCTAACAACGAATTGGTTGGGAATCTGGATAGAATAAGAGATTATGCAAGATTGCTTTCATCTATAGGTATCAACAGTATAGTGGTTAATAATGTCAATGTTGGGGAAGAAGAAACAAAATTAATAGATAGCAAAATAGATATTGTGGAAAAGCTCAACGAAATTTTTAGAAGTTATGGCATAAAAGTTTTTTTAAGTATAAATTTTGCCAGTCCTGCGATAATTGGTGGTTTAGAGACCGCTGATCCTTTGAACGAAGAGGTGGCTAGCTGGTGGAAAGAAAGGGTTGACTTTATTTATAGTCGTATTCCTGACTTTGGTGGTTTCCTGGTGAAAGCTGATTCGGAAGGACAACCCGGACCGTTTTCATACCATAGAAGCCATGTAGATGGTGCAAATATGTTGGCCAGGCAACTTGCCCCCTATCGTGGGTTTCTAATCTGGCGTGCCTTTGTTTACAATTGTTATCAAGATTGGAGAGACGAAAAAACAGATAGAGCGAAAGCTGCATATGATACATTTATGCCTCTTGACGGAAAATTTCTGGATAACGTGATTCTGCAGATAAAAAATGGGCCGATGGACTTTCAGGTTAGAGAACCCGTAAATCCTCTTTTTGGTGGTCTTCAGAAAACAAACGAAATACTGGAACTCCAAATCACCCAAGAATATACAGGGCAACAAAAACATCTTTGTTATCTTATCCCTCAGTGGAAGGAAATTCTGGAATTTGATACTTTTATGTTCGGAGAGGGCTCTACGGTTAAAAAAATAATTTCCGGTTCTTTATTTAATTCCCGAAATTCTGGAATGGCAGGTATATCAAATGTCGGAGATGATATCAACTGGACAGGTCACACTCTGGCACAGGCCAACCTTTATGGATTTGGTCGGCTTGCCTGGTCTCCTGATTTAAAAAGTGAGGAGATAACAGAAGAATGGATAAAGTGTACCTTTGGAAATAATGAATATTTTGTGGAGAATTTAACGCCGATGATGTTAAAATCATGGAACATCTATGAAAAATATACTGCCCCGTTGGGTATAGGCTGGATGGTGAACCCCGGCAACCATTACGGTCCTAATGTTGACGGCTATGAATATTCTAGATGGGGAACTTATCATAGAGCAGATCACTTTGGAATAGGAGTGGATAGAACTCTAAAATCAGGGACCGGTTATACTGCTCAG
>Ga0209508_1000688_pt1 | contig 31792 bp, 18 predicted proteins | sample AD_UKC129_MetaG_FD_184427 | JGI IMG/M metagenome (GOLD analysis project Ga0209508, IMG submission 184427) | Active sludge microbial communities of municipal wastewater-treating anaerobic digesters from Canada - AD_UKC129_MetaG (SPAdes) (version 2) | ecosystem: Engineered > Bioreactor > Anaerobic... | reverse complement strand
CAAACCCATCTCATCTGCATTGTCGTAAACCGCGATTGTGACACCGCTCGCTTGAAGAACGGCCAAGGGTGACGGGGCGTCAAGCACAAACTGCGGTTGAAGATTGCTTACCGGTCGCGAGAGAAGGCCGCCAGAATCCTGCAAAACCTGGTCCATGATGATCCCCTTCTGATTCTTCGAAAGACACCAAAAGCGAAAACACACGGCCTCCCCATCAACCGGTAAAACCGGCCGATCAAATCATATTCGTTAACCGATCGAGTATAAAGACGCCGCCGACCCTGTCAATAAGCCTGTTAGAACCGTCCCTTCTGAGTGATTGCTCGGCGAAATCGCAGCGTGTGTGAGGGGAAGATAGCCGGTGCAGGCAGCGCCACGCTCCGTCATGGCCGTGTCAATGTGAACGCACGCACGGCGAAAATCGCAAACACGGGGGACCGCGTCTCTCTCGCCTTAGCGGACGCGAGAGTCTTATTTGTTAAGAGAGAGTGCCCCTGCTTGCTTCACAAAACGTGCCGGGATAAGACGGCGGTCGCTATTGTCAATGATTGTTCCGAATCCCAGATTGCCGTGCCAACACATTTTGGCGCACGGCCATCAAGCCTATTGCTGGAGTGAATAGAGGAGGACATTGATTCCGATACGGGCCGCGTCCTCGGGGCTATAACCGCGACACCCGATGGCCTGTTGCCTCTCCAGTGCACAGCTCAAGTCGTATGGAGAAAAGATAACGACCCAACGATCCTCCAAGCGGATGCCCTCCAGTTCCGGTCGGACCTGGCGAAACATCTCTTCGCTCTTGCCAGTATTGTCGGTGGGCTGGGGATCTCGCCGGGTGACGAATCGTAAGTCAAATCCCCCATATTGTTCGGTGAAGAGAGGATCATCAGGCGGAATAGGTTGAAGGGGATGGTCGGGAAAGAGATTCCCGAACTCGCGGCGAAACGATTCCGCAAACGCACGATTGGCACAGACGGCGTCGGCCAGGATCATGCCACCCCTTTCTAGATAAAGCCGTAATTGCTTTCGCTCTTCGTCGGTCAAACGAAAAGCATTTCTCCCATGCATAAAGGCCAAGTGGAAATCGAAGAGTGCCGGATCTGAGATGGCGATCTCATTCTTCGACAGCTCCACACGGAGGCGGAGTTGGTCGGCTGCCGCTTCCAGAAGATTATTCAACGCCCGCGGTGCCACATGGCAACCTCCCGGGTGGAGTAATTCCGCCACGGCGATTTTGTTGCGGCGAACGTTATCCCGTACCGCGCGGGACGACTGCTGGTTGAAAAAGGCGTATTTGTATTTGAGTTGCCGATTGGTTGCGTAGGCCAGGACGTTAAGCCCCAGATTCAGCCCCGCGGTGATTTCTGCCTGAACGGCCGGCGCAAAGGTAACGCCTCGGCCTGCCCGCGACAACTCCCAGAGGCAGGATAGCGAAGGCCTGGGCTGGCTGGGGGACACTGCTGTGGGCGGCGCATAGATCACACTGGTCCGGCAGCCGAATTCCACGCCCAACAATGGCCGAAGGTATTGCGAGGGGATCGGTTCTTCGGCCCGCCACACCGGATGCTCAGGCGGTAGCATCTGCAAGGCATATTCGGGCTCGGGGAACGCCATCGCTATGAGTCGGCGAAATCCCTCGTCAAAGCCGCCACCTGGGCAAACCGCCTCGGCAAAAACAAAACCACCGCGATCAACATAGTCGCGTATTTTTTGGGCCAAACGCTGCTGCTGCTCGGCCTCGTTGGGCAGCGGGCTTTCTGCACCTCCCAGATAAAGGACTGGCGACTGGAGGAGGTCCTCCACGCTTGCCGCCATTAGGTCCGTGACCTGCCACCCTAGGTCCATCTGCCAGCGGCTTTCAGTGTATGCTGCGAGATTGTTTACATCGTTTCGGTGGCGGTTCCAATTTTCTGCATTCCCATATTTCAGTTTGGTGACGAGGACAGGACGTCGTCCCTTGGCGAGGAAGAGCAAGGCGAAAGACGTGGCAAGGAGGGGATCGTTTTCCAGTCCCGGGCCAACCCAATAGTCAGTCGGAATACCACCCTGGGCCACGGTTGACTTCAATTCCAGGAGAAAGGCAGAGCCTTCACGATACCAATCATAAGGCCCAATGAATCGTTGCGCACTCAGGCGACCAACACGCTCCAGACCATAAAGATAGTAAAGCAGCCAGGAACTCCCTGCTTGCGGATTTTGCCTAACCGTGAAATGACGCTCCAGCCATGCCAGCCCTCTTTGGACGCGATCCACACTTTGGGGAGAAGAACCACAACAATTGATCCGATTGTTGGCATCGACGGTGGCCGTAGGTTGATAGGCAATATCCCGGATAATCACCAGTGAGGCGATCCCGGCGCATGTCATACTGCCAGTGCCGGCCTGACCGCGGCGATAGCCCCACGATCCATCAGGGTTTTGGGTGCCCTCCCAATACTCCTTGGCGAAGGTCCACGTCTGATCGGAAGCCCTTACGCCAACACGTTCGGCTTCGTACAGGGCTAAAAGGGCAAACTGGCTATTCGAGTTATCGGCGCTGCTCCCGGGATACGACCACCCACCACGGTCCGGGCCGTCCTTGATCTGGGTCCGTTCAAGCCAGCGGATGTTCTCCAGAATCCGGGGGGCGTCACGAGCAGGTTCTGCCCGGCAAAAGACCATTGTTTGCAGCGTTATAGAATACGTTTTGTCGATATCAGAGGGCGAGAATCTTCGCAAATACCGCAGGGCCTTAGCGATCGTTGGATCATCGGCGGAAACACCTGCGCTGAGAAGGGCCAACGTGCACAGCCCGGTCATCCCGCAAGGCATGTTAATCGGTTCTGGCCAAGAGCCATCATCGCGCTGCTGTTTTTTCAAGTATTGAATCGCCCGGTTGATGGATTCTTCCAAGGCCGTTGCAAGATCTTCGCCTCGCCCCTGCGCCATGGCTACCCCCGGGCTAATTGTGAAACGCGGGCATGATGGCATCCAGGTCGGTGCCGCAAAACAAAGGAGTAACCAGGTCACGATCGCAAGTAATGGGCAAGTCAGTTTTCTGACCATTCGGTCACGTTACGAAAAATGTCAACGGCGGTTTCAATAAAAACGACAAAGCAATTCGCGTTCTCGGTTTTCTGCGCCAGAAAAACATCGACGCCACACCGGCTCTTTCATTTTGGTAGGTCGGCGTGCACCCGAGCAACGGTACCGGAAGAATTTCAGGATTTGGCAGGTACGTAAGGAGCACAAGGTGTTCGGTTGAGGCAAACCGTAACGGTCCAAAGAATTGACCTTTCTCATCATCTATCTCGTCCCTTCCCTTTGGCATCTTATAATGAAGCATGGATGAGGGAAAAGAGATTCCCTGCTCCATAGGAAAAGCGCGAAGTCGTGGCGGTCTTTCTTGCTGAGGTGAACCATTGTCCACAAAACCCCGCAGTCTTGGTGACGTCCTTCAGGAATTCAGCCACTACCGCCGGCTGATGCTCGAGGAACTCCAGAAGGTGATTGTTGGCCAGACGGAGGTGATCGAGCAACTCTTGGCGGCTATTTTCACGCGCGGTCACTGTCTTTTGGTGGGGGTGCCTGGTTTGGCAAAAACCCTCATGGTCAACACACTGGCCAAGATTCTGGACGTCCAATTCAAACGGATTCAGTTTACGCCGGATTTAATGCCCTCGGACATCACTGGGACGAATGTCTTGGAGGAAGATGAGCACGGCAAGCGGTATTTTCGCTTTGTGGAAGGCCCGGTGTTTACCAACATCCTGCTTGCGGACGAGATCAACCGTACCCCACCGAAAACGCAGGCCGCCTTGCTGCAAGCGATGCAAGAGAGGGAGGTGACCGTCGGTCAACAGACTTACCCTCTGCCGGAACCGTTTTTGACCATCGCCACCCAAAACCCGATCGAGCAGGAAGGGACCTACCCCCTTCCCGAGGCACAACTCGATCGTTTTATGTTCAACATTAAGGTTGACTATCCAACGTTGGAGGAGGAAGAGAGGATTTTGGCCGCAACAACGCGCAGTGAGAAGGTTGAGGTTAGGAAGATATTATCCGGCAGGGCGATCCTCAATCTTCAGAAGTTGGTCAATTCGGTTGCGGTAAGTCCTTACATTGTCCAATACGTTGCGCGGTTAGTGCGGGCCACACGTCCCCGCGATGAGTCGGCGCCACAGTTTGTTCGTGAGTTTATTGACTGGGGAGCGGGGCCGCGGGCGGGTCAGTTTCTTATTCAGGGGGGAAAAGCCCTCGCCGCGATGGATGGTCGCTTTGCGGTTTCCATTGAGGATGTGCGAAAATTGGCAATTCCGGTTTTGCGGCATCGGATCAGCACCAATTTTCAGGCCCAGGCAGAAGGACTGACAAGCGATGACATTATTCTTCGTCTGGTCGCTGAGGTGCCCGCCCCAGCCATTCCCAAGTTTGAACAGCCGGCTCCGCCGCAACTCAACCCGGATATCTTGCGGCCTTTGACTTAGAGTCCATCGCCAAAAGTCTCCCTCTCCCTAGGGGAGAGGGTTGGGATGAGGGCAAGCGAACGTCGCAGTTGATTGAGAAAACCGGCAGCAATTCGAGCCACCCTCACCCCCGACCCCTCTCCCGCCCAATGGGAGAGGGGAGCTTATGGGATAGGCTCTTTGAGGGCGACGGGCTGGTCGCTGAAACGGTGGGATAGCATTAGGGGCTAATTCCCGCCTGGATAAGATCTTGGGGCTTGTGGCGAAATTATGACGAACGTTCAGAAATATCTTAAACCAGAGGTTGCACGCCAGATCAAACGGCTCGACTTGCGGGCCCAGTTCATAGTTAAGGGATTTTTGCACGGTCTTCACGCCAGCCCGTTTCAGGGGTTCTCTGTTGAGTTTAGCGAGCATCGACGTTATGTCCCCGGTGACGATCCGATGGACATCGATTGGTTGGTCTACGCCAAGACCGACCGCTACTATGTGAAGAAATTCGAGGCCGAGACCAACATCACGGGTTATCTGGTCGTCGATGCCAGCCGTTCGATGGGTTACACCTACCGCCAGGAAACGACCAAATTCGATTATGCGATTTGCCTGGCCGCAGCTTTGTGCTATCTCATGATTCACCAGCAGGACCCGGTTGGCCTGTGGGTCTTTGACGAGGCCATTAGACATTCCCTTGCCCCCAAGTCGCGTCGCGGACATTTGGGAACAGTTCTTTCCGTATTGGCAAAACTGGAACCCGTGGGAAACACAGATATTGCTCGATGCCTTGCGCAGATTGCCTCAATTTTGCGTCGGGCAAGTCTGATCATCCTTTTTTCCGATCTTTTAACCGACCCTGAGCCCGTCCTTCAGGGTTTGCACCGACTAAAACACAGAGGGCATGACATCATTGTGTTTCATATTCTGGACGAGGCTGAGGTGTCTTTTCCCTTCCAAGGGACGGTCGAACTCGAGGAGCCCGAAAGTGGCGAACGCCTGGAAGTAGATGCGGCGGCCTATCGGGCAGATTATCTGGAAGCGGTGCAACAGTTTCGTGAGTACTACCGGAAGGAGTGTTTTCGTGCCGGCATCGATTATGTGCCGCTCGATACGAGTATGGCCTTCGACAAGGCCCTCATGGAGTATCTTCTGCGACGGCGAGCAAGATTCTGACCTTTGACATGGCATGCACGAATAAAGCGTTTGTGAGATGGGATTTGTAACACCGATGCTTTTTTGGGCAGGATTAGGGCTAGCGACGATTCCCGTCGTGCTCCATCTCATTATGCGCCAAAAGGCCCGTCGCGTGGTTTTTCCTGCCCTTCGGCTGGTCAAACAGCGGTACGAAGTGCGACGACGCCGGTTGCAGCTCCAGCACGTCCTCCTCATGTTGTTGCGGATGCTGCTTATTCTTCTGGTTGGTGTTGGACTGGCGCGGCCAAAACTGGAATGGGGGGGCCCATTTGCCGGTGAAGAGGCACCCGTGGCCGCGGTCTTGATCTTCGACACCTCGCCGCGGATGGCCTACCGTTATCGGAATCAAACACGTTTGGAGGTAGCCCAGGAGTTAGGGGTCTGGCTTTTGACGCAGCTTCCACGGGATAGCGATATTGCCGTTATGGATAGCCGAAACCCTGTGGCCAATTTTGCGGTGGATCGAGGCTCGGCCAGGACACAAATTCAGCGATTACAACTGTCGGCGGTGGCTGATTCCGTCCCGCGACTCATCGAACGAGCTGTAACTTTGCTCGACTCTAGCGAGAAGACGCATCGGGAGATTTACATCTTCACGGATTTAGCCACGGCCGGGTGGCCAAGTTCCGAATTCGGCGGCCTACGGGAGCGCCTACTCAAGACGAAAAACATCGCCTTCTATCTTCTGGACGTTGGGATCGAAGAGCCTCGGGAAACGGGCATTCGGGAGGTGAAATTGTCGGAGGACGTCAACATTGAAGGGATCCCTCTCGAGTTCCAGGTGGAATGCCGTCGCTGGGGACCCGCCGAAACCCGAACTGTAGCCTTGTACTTGGAGGATGACAATTCGGCGTCAGCAACCGGGGCGAAGCAGCCCGTCAAGCGGGCACAGGCTTCTGTTTCAATCCCGGCCAATGGTTTGGCGGTAACAACAATCAGGTTGGCCGGACTTACATCGGGTGTTCATCAGGGATATGTGCAACTGGAGGGTGACTCGCCCCTGGTACACAACGATCGGTGGTATTTTACGGTACATGTCCGCTCTGCTCTTCCTGTATTGATAGCGGCCCCGTCGCCAGCCGAGCGTCGTGCCGTGTATCTTTCGCAGGCGTTGGCCCCGGAGATGCTTCGCCGGGCCGGGGTTGCACGCTTTCAATGCGATGTGATTGACCTGAGCGCTCTGGCGAGCAAAGATTTGGCCAAGTACCAAGCCGTGTTCGTACTTGATCCTAGCCTCTTACCTAATCAAACCTGGGAACGACTGAAGGCCTTTGTCGAAAACGGCGGGGGCCTTGCGATTTTCCTCGGTCGGTCGTTGGGCAATCCCGAGTCGTGGAACACACCGCCGGTTTCGGACCTTTTGCCAGGCCACGTTCTCGTTCAGTCTCGCGCACCAAGTGGGGATGTCTATGTTCGGCCCACAAGTTATGACCACCCCGTGCTGAAGCCGTTCAAGGCCCTGGCCGGTTCGGTCCCGTGGGACCTTTTTCCGGTTTATCGTTATTGGGTGATCGATCCCCTTGCAGAGAATGCCTTGGTTGTCCTGCCTTACAGCGATGGAAGGCCATGCATGATCGAACGTGTCGTGGGCAAGGGCCGGGTCATCACGGTGACCACGCCGGTCTCGGACCTGCCTGATTCATTTCCGTGGAATCTCCTGCCGATGGGTCAAGCTTGGCCGTTTCTCATTCTTAGTAACCAACTGGCCTTCTATTTGGCCGGAACCGGTGAAATACGAACTAATTATTTGGCTGGTGAAACCGTTCGTGTGGTCATCGATAGCGGCGGAAAACTGACCGGGGCGCTTCTTGATCTTCCGCCGGACGCACTCAACGCAACGCGGTCAGAACCAGCGTTTCCCATTCGCTTGAGTTTTCAACCAGACAAAAGAGATATCTTGATCACAGCTACCGAACGCGTCGGCCACTATCGTCTTCGCGGAGGGGGCAAAGATGAGGAATTTGTCTTCGGGTTTAGCGTCAATTACCCCGGGGCGTTGATGGAACTCAATCGGGTCTCCAAAGGAGAACTCGCCGAACTCTTTAAGAACGTTTCGTTCCAGATAGCCCATGATCGCTCGGACTTGAGCCGACAGGTGACCGCTGGGCGAACAGGCTTTGATGCAACACCCTATGTCCTGATGGCGATGGTTCTCATTTTGGGACTGGAACAGGTCGTGGCGAACCGGTTTTATCGCGCTGCGGGGCAAGAGCCGACCAAACAGAGGGCAGCGGCAACATGAGGTGGTTCAAAGGGGAACGTGCGTGAACAGCAAGTGTGTGGGGGCATGAACAGGGTAGTACTTTATTTGGGAACGGCCACAGAACGGCGTTATTGATTATCGGTGTGGAACTAACACTAACGTTTTATCCAATTGCCGAAAGTTATTTCCTGGTAGCCGGCCTCATTTTGACGCTGTTGCTACTGTGGAGGCTTTTTCCACTCAGTCAGCAACTGTCAGGGGGACGGCGCAGGATACTCCTTGCGCTGCGTGTTGCCACCATTATCGTGGTCTTATTTGTACTGCTTCGGCCGACCTTGGTCTATCTGACAAGGACAAAGCAAGCCGCCAGTGTCGTTCTTCTCATTGACCAATCGCAGAGCATGTCGGTTCCGGATGAGGTGGGGGGGAAGACGCGGTTTGATGCCGTCGTGGAGACGCTCCAGAAGAACGCCGCCGTTCTCCAAAAACTTGCGGAGGATGTTCAAATCCACAGCTATGCATTCGATGGGCAGTTACATGCCCTTCCGTTGGAGAAAGGCCTCCCTAAGTTGCCGGACGCGCCGCGTGGCAATCAAACGGCCATCGGGGCTGTGCTGGAAGATGTGATACGCGAAGTAGCCGGGCAGCGGGTTATCGGAGTCATCATGATGAGTGATGGGGCGCAGCGAGCGATCTATCCGCGGGACACACCACCGCAGCCCGCCGCACAGCGATTGCGGTCGCTTGATCAGCCGCTCTACACAATCCGCTTTGGACGGGCGCGCGCGGGGGCCGAAGGCCGCGATATCGTCCTGGAAGATCTGTTCGCCCCGGATCGTGTCTTTGTGAAAAACGAGTTGAATATCGGTACATATCTTCGGGCTATCGGTTACGCCAATCGCACAATTGAGGTGCAACTTTTCTTTGAAACGGAACCGGGTAAACCCGAAATGGTGGAAAAGCAGAGGGTTACTGTCGAAACCTCTGACGAACGCATCCCTGTCCGGTTTCGTTATATCCCCGAAGCAACTGGCGAGCGAAAGGTAAGTATTGTCGTCCCACCGCAACCCGGTGAGGCTTTGATTACCAATAATGAGCAAAGCACACTGGTCAAAGTCCTCGCAGGGGGAATCAAGGTCTTATATGTCGAAGGTGCCCTTCGCGTAGAACAACGGTTCCTCCGGAAAGCTCTAGATGCCTCGCCCGATATTCACGTGGACTATGTGCGACTGGACCTTCGCAGCCGGGAGGGACGCCCGGCCGACATGGATCGCCGTTTGCAACCGGGGGGATATGACGTTTACTTTTTGGGCGACGTGGATGCAACCTTGTTTGAAGGGCAGGAATTGGCGTCGCTGGCAGATGCGGTTTCAAAAGGGGCTGGCCTTTTGATGTTGGGAGGATTGCAGAGTTTTGGTGCCGGGGGATATGCAGAAACGCCGCTGGCGGAGGTCCTACCCATCCGAATGAACCGTTTCGAACGGCAACAACCTAACGAACCCGTTCGAGAAGACCTTCACATCACAGGACCTGTGCGGATGGTCCCCACGCCTGTTGGGCTGAAACATTTTGTCATGACGTTGTCGCCTTCTCCCGCGGAAAATCAACGACTGTGGGAATCGATTCCACCACTGGACGGGGCCAATCGTTGGGCAGGCATCAAACCCGGAGCCATCGTTTTGGCGGAGGACGACCGTGGTGGACCGCTCCTTGTTGCCCAATTCTATGGACAGGGACGCGTGGTAGCTTTTGCGGGCGACTCCACATGGCGATGGTGTCTCCACGGGTTTGAGACGGCCCACAAAAGGTTCTGGCGGCAGTTAACCCTATGGTTGGCCAAGAAAGAGGACACGCAGCAGAACCCCGTTTGGATTCACCTCGCCCAGCGCCAAATTCCTCTCGGCGAACGCCTATTCTTTGAAGTGGGGGCTGGCGACCCGCTCGGAGAAGCGATCACCGATGTGACCTGGCAAGTAGAAATCGTTTCGCCAAGTGGTAAGCGTCATCCTGTTGCCGTCCGCCAGCAAGGCAAGAATTGGCAAGGCGAATTTGCAGAGACAGCCGAGCCGGGAGATTATCAACTGGAAGTGCAGGCCTCTCAAAATGGGCAGGTGCTCGGCCAGGATAAAGCGCGGTTTTTGGTCGTCAAGCGTGACGTGGAGATGGATCAGCCGGCATCTGACCCCGGTTTGTTAGCCGCTCTGGCTTCGGCTTCAGGAGGCCGATCATGCGCACCCGAAGAGTTTCCAGAAGTTTTGGCGGAACTTCGGCAGAGGTTAAAGGAAATGGAAGTCCCCGTAGCCACTCGGGTGACCCTTTGGGATCGTTGGCCGGTCTTGCTCATCTTTGTCGGTTTGACCAGCCTAGAATGGTTTCTCCGAAAGCGCTGGGGTTTGGTGTAATTGGCGGGACGGTTACCTGACTTGTGATGTTGGAAATGGAAATTCCCAGAATGAGGGACACATGTTATCCGGGACTGCGTGTGGCCGTTGTGGGGCGGCTGGCGGCGATGTCCCGGCAAGAGTTGCAGAAGCATTTGTCAGAGCGAGGACTTTTTTTGATCTCTGATCTTTCCGACAACCCTGATTGGGTTGTGTTTGGGGAGTATGACCTGGCCTGGGCAGACGACCCGCGGATCGCATCACTTTTGGATAAGCCCTCTCCGCCGGAAGTGATCCCTGAATCGGAGCTCTGGAGGCGTTTGGGATTGACACCTGATTGTGGGAATACGAAGTCCTTGTTCACGCCGGCTATGATTGCCGACTTGGTAAAGGTCCCCGTCAGGGAGGTGCGGCGTTGGTATCGCCTGGGATTACTGACGGCGGTGCAAGTCGTCCATCGTCTGCCATACTTTGACTATCAGGGCCTTCTTGATGCCCGACGATTGGCCGAACTGTGGGAGTCGGGGATCCCGTCCCAACGGTTGAATAGGGTCCTCGAAAATGTCTGTCGTGCGATCCCACGTTGGAAAAAACGCCTTCCGCAACTCTCTTTTGTGGTGCACGGCGAGACGATTCTTCTCCAGTCTGGAGACAAACTGATTGATTACCGAGGCCAACTCCAGTTACCTCTGGTTTTTGAAGATGATGGTCCAAGCAAGAAGGATTGCGAGACCGTCTTGAGGATTGCCGATCATATCGCGCAGCGGCAAGAGGATTCGTCGCTTTCGTTGGCTGAGATCATGGAGATGGCCGAATGGATGGAATCGCAAGGAAACTGGGAAAAGGCGGCCGAGGCCTACCGCGTGGCCCTGGCCGTCGGTGGCCCAAATGCTGAAGTGTGCTTCCGCCTGGCCGATATGCTTTATCAAATGGGAGACCTCAACGGCGCACGGGAACGCTATTATATGGCCGTGGAGTTAGATGAAGACTACATCGAAGCCCGGGCAAGCTTGGGATCCATCCTAGTTGAGCTCGGTCAAACAGAGTTGGCCATCGCTGCCTACCAAGGGGCCCTGGCTATCTATCCTGATTATGCCGATGCCCACTTCCTTCTCGCTAAGTTGCTCGATGATCTTGGCCGCCATGAGGAAGCCCTCGAACACTGGCGCCGGTTTTTGGCATTAGCCCCCGAAAGCCCGTGGGCGTCACACGCCCAAGGTCGCCTTGTCTTGAACGATGAGACGCCCAATCCATGATTAAAGCGCGAGGTTGTGAGACGGCCTCGACTGACTAGGAGCCTATCCTACAACCTCCCCTCTCCCGTTTGGCGGGAGAGGGGCCGGGGCTGAGGGTGACTCGAATCGCTGCTGGTTTTCTCGATCGACTCCGACGGTCACTTGCCCTCACCCCAACTCTCTCCCAAAGAGAGAGGAAGTTTTGGGATAGGCTTTAGGTTGCTGATACCGGTAGGGAGTAGGGATGTATTCCACCGTCGGCTGGCCGCGGCGGGGCTGTGGGTAAAGTTGCAAAAGCTGCACGAACTCGACTGGCATGTCCGTACTGACTGGTAATCCCAGTTGCTGAGCCGTTTCGGGCGTGAGGGGATAGTCGTGGGTCCAAGTTCCTTCGCACAGCAAGCGAGCCACTTCCTCGGCCTTTTCTTGTGGCATCTTGCCGGCAAGCAGTTCCGACACGGCCATGCGGACCTGATTGATCGCCTTTTCCGCAATATCGGCAAGGATCAGAGTTTGATCGTCAATCTCGTCCGGATTTTTCCGCTGAAGGACCCGCAGAATGGATGCTGCCGGTTGCTGATTGATCTGTGGATCCACAGGTCCCAACACGGCATGCTTGCACATCACGATTTCATCGGCGGCCAAGGCGATCAGGGTCCCACCCGACATGGCGTAATGGGGGACGAAAACGGTAACTTTGGCGGGGTGCATTTTTACCGCCCGGGCTATTTGCAAGGCAGCCAAGACCAATCCACCGGGCGTATGAAGGACGAGATCGATAGGGATATCCGGATCGGTGAGTTGGATGGCACGCAAGACCTCCTCGGAATCATTAATATCGATGAATCGCATCAGGGGGAAACCGAGGAGACTCATGGTCTCTTGGCGGTGAATCAATACGATAACCCGGGAACGGCGTTTCCTTTCGATGCGGGCGATCACCCGCTGGCGTGCTGCCTCGATCATCTTTTGCCGCAGAACTGGCTGAAGTGCCGAGACCATCAAGAAGATCCAGAAAAAGTCGATGACGTTCATTCCGCTAGCCCTTTCCCTTCAAGGCTTACCACCGCATCCAACCCAATTCGGTGCCGTACTCATCTGGGTAACAACCCCGACAAGGTCGCTGGCGCTCGACGAATAGAGGACAGAGGACCATTCCCGCCACAAATCCCCCAATATGGGCCCACCACGCAATCCCTCCCACCTGTTGTCCGGGAAGAAGACTCCCCACACCGCTAAGAAACTGCGTGAGAAACCAAATACCAAGATAGACCACTGCCGGCAGGGCAATGAAGACGGGATAAAAGAGAATCGGGATAAACGTGATCACCCGTGAATGGGGAAAAAGCAGAAAGTAAGCTCCCATGACACCGGAAATCGCCCCCGAGGCACCAATGGTGGGGATCGTGGAATTGGGATTCGTCAAAAAATGCACAATGCCAGCCGCGATCCCACAACATAGGTAGAAGAGTAGGAAGCGAAGCGGCCTCATGCGATCTTCCACATTATCCCCAAAAATCCAGAGGGTCCACATATTCCCGATGAGATGCATCCAGCCTCCGTGTAAAAACATGCTGGTAACGAACGGCCAGTAATTGTCCACGGGCAACCCCACGTATTCTGCCCAGGCCGGATGTGTGTATCGAGCGGGTACAATCCCAAAATAGTAGAAGAACCGCTGCAGCGACTCCTCTGGCAATTCAAGTTGAAATAGAAAAATGAGCACGTTGGCGAAAATGAGAAAATAGGTTGTGAGGGGAACATTTCGACTGGGGATTGTGTCTCGAATCGGAATCATAGAAGCTGTGATTCATCCAAAGAGTTCAAGTTACCCACGATCAAAGTTCATTGTGTCCCTACGTAACCGGTGTGCAGGCTGGGAAGCCATTTGTGCCATGGCCCCATGATCTACTCGCGGTCATTGGGTACCCTGTCCTCTGGCCCTGCCATCTTTTCAAAATCGGGAGCTGGTTGCTCCCCGCCCGCAGAAATCTGACTTGATGCAAGAAACGGTGGGCGTTTCTTCTCTCGCCAGGTGAACCAGGTCGCCACAATAACCACAACCATGATAAGAATCAACACACCTCCCAGCAAGGTGAAAGTCATCACGCCAGTGTTCTGGGCTGCCCGACTGGTGACCTTAAGAGCTTCGCGGCCAATAAGCAGTGGGGCCAATTGCCAGGTATGGGGCGGTGCATCGGGCGAGAGATTTCGTTGCGGGCGAAAGGCCCACGTCTTATAGAAAAAACCCGCAAGGGCAAGATCCACGGCATACCGAGGCCCTTCACCTGGCGTCACACCCGGCGGTAAATGGATGACACAAAAAACGACCGGGTAATTTTGAGAATCTTCTGTAAAAAGATAGATGGTGTAATACCTGCTAATCCCCAATCGCTTTTGGATATCGGGATTCTCGACGGTCACTTCTTCGATGCGCCGTGCCGTCCCGTAGAGGAGAACGAGTTTGCCTTGCTGCTCTGCGGGATCATTAAAAAGCGGCACCACAGAGGAGGCTGTCCGCTGTTGTCGGGCCAACTCTTCCTTGGCAATGCGGAAGAGCTCCCCAGGTCGTGTTCGGTTGGCCGCCGCCATCAACTGATAGAAACACTCCCGATCACGGCCCGTTAAGCGTAACCGATCGAGGAGGGACTCCGTGTCGTCTGTTGCGGGTGACGACGCTTCGACAAACCGCTCGTTGATGCGTGTTGGGACAACATCATCGAAAAGAGCGCAGTCCATGCCCAATCGGCCTAGCAGATTGTCAGGAAACCATCCTGGCCGATCTGTGACCAGGATCGGCTGAGGGGATTCTGGATTCTCCGAGGCCAGTTTCAGGAAGATGCCATGAACCAAAGTTTTCTCATGAATAGGCTCGTCGAGTTTCCATTTTCGAGGCAAACGCTTGGCATAGACCCAATAGCTAATTCCATCGTCCCCGGCAACTTCGCACAGATAGTAGGACTTCATCCCCAAGCGACTGCTCAACTCGGGCGGTACGTCCTCGGCCATCGCCTTTTTGACGTAACCCGGTACCCGAAAGAGCTTTCCTCGCAGCCCGTCCAGTTCGTTATGAACATCCGACCAGCAGGGTGGTGACTCGGCCCACTCGGCAATCTCCGGCGGCTGAAACATGTGCGAATAAAAGAGCACTCGCAAAAGAAGCTCCCTTTCTGCTGGCTGTACGGGCTGCCCATCTTCAAAACTTTGGAGAAAGCTCTCGGTAACACCAAAGGCGGCCAAAACGTCCCGAGGCCCTTCCAAGCGTGTTTCCTTTTTTGGTGTCTCCTCGGGGAGAGGTGTTTGCTCCGCCAAACTGGCCGTCGCGAGGAATGCCCCCCACTGAGTGGGCATCGCTTGGGCCGCCAGGCCACACGTTTCGCAACGCAGCCAAGATAGGCCCAATAGGCCAAGCAGTACGAGCCAACACGGTATTGATCTTTTCACTAAAAGAGCCTTTCCATACCGGCAAGCTTTCGGAGACATGTTCATAAAATTCATCCGCCAAGAACTTGGGGTTACGACGTGGGAATATGTCTTTGTTGAGGTCTAAAAAGATAAGCCAAAAGGATGACGGTCAGAACGACTGAGATGGCAACGGCCAGAAGGATATTCTGGGGTGAAGTCAAAGATCCCGTCGTTGAGATAGGAGTGCGTTTCCACATCGGCTCCTTTGTCAGAACAACTGGCGCCACCCGCAATCCATCTTGGGCCTGATAAACCCAACGCTTGAAAAAAACGCCGATCACTTCGACCGGTTCCTGGATACGCATTCCCTCAGGAAAACCAGGGGGCAATTGCAGGCAGTAAACCACCACAGGGTCATTTTCCCGTTCCGGTTGCAACCAGGCCTGATAATATCCGTCGATCCCCTTGTCGTTAGCCGGTGCCGGATAGTAGGCAATGCCCCTAAACTCACCGCGGAGAGCGACAAGTTTTCTTCGGTAGTTTGAGGGATTCCGATAGAGTTGCGAAAACGTGACCCATGGTGGGTTCGCAGACCGGAGATCGTCCACAGAAAATTGGGTGAGAAGATGCAAGGTAGAAAACCAGGCGGTGGTTTCTTTTTTGCCAAAGGGTGTGTTATCCTCGACCGCGGAAAAATCGATCTCGGACAACTGCTTGAGGAGTTCTTCACTCCGTCCAGCGAACCGCGAATCATCCTGGGACCTTGAAAGAGTTTCCGGTTGAGCAACACGCGATCGAGAATTATGTCGTTCGTTGTTCAAGAAGGTGTCCGGAGCGAAAAGTCTCCAGGAAATCAGCCACTGGGGGATCAAAATAACCCCACCGATTAGCAGCACCAGGAGCAGAAGCCGCCTCTGCTCCCGCTGCGAAGGGAGAGACGGTGCTCGCCGGTAGCCATCAAAGCGAAGCACGGTGAAAACTCCTATCGAATCTGCAAAAATCGCCCATGTGCCGGGCACGCGCGGCATAGATCAGCTTGTCCAGGGCATCCTTCCCTCATTCTAGGTTACTTCTCCTAGAGGGCAAAAGATGTGAAATTACCGTGCTCCGAAGTTGGAACTTGGCACACGATGAACCACTCGGAACGGCTCGAATAATCCATACGCGATGGTATCGTAGCGATCGCCCGCGGGTGGGCCTTCGGCAGGGCCTTGAGCAAAAGCGTGGGGCCAGGCTGAGCCGCGCATGACTCCCGCATGATGGGGTCCCAGAGTATTCTTGAGCGTGCCAATAACGACGACTGTGACGGTGTTATCACCCTCTTTCAGTGCCGACGCGATATCGCACTCGTAAGGGGGTTTAAAGATAACGCCGCAATCCCGGCCATTGAGGATCACCTTGGCTAGTGATCCCTCCCAGCGACCCAATCGCACAAGGTATTGGCCCTCTCCTTTTTTCCACTGAAAGTGCCCTGTGTAACCGACGCCGTGGCCATAGAACGGGCATCCCTGGTTATTCCAGCCGGTCTGGCCCAATCCACTTCCATCGATGAGGTGTTGGGCAAGTCTTTGGAAATTCCCCTTCAGTTCGCTTGAGCACGCAACCTGAACCCCTTTAATCTCCTCGAGCGCGTTGTCCTTCTTGGACAGAAAGCGAACTTCGCTTAGCCCCACAAAGGCGTTGTCCACCGCGGGTTTGTCTGCGGGGAATGTCACGCCCGCGTGATTGGAGAGGATCCGAAAACCTAAGCGTCGAACCTTCGTTTCGGGAATCGCAATCGTGGCGGGAAGTCCCGATGTCCCACTGACGGTTTCTCGCCCCAAGGCTTGCGGAAGCGTGACACGGGCGATGACTTTCCCAGCCTCCAGCGACGGGGCATCGTCCAAAAGCACAATCTCCAGGTCTTTCACGCCCCGGGATGTTAAATTGACTTCGTTGTAATTCCAAATCTGAATGACGGCTAAAGACACAGTCCTACCGAAATCGAAAACGAGCCACGGTTGAGGATCATCGGCCGGCGCAGCAGAGCGGTCAAAGCCAATTCCCGCCGATAGCCACATCGTATGATTAGGCTGAGCTGTGTGCGCCCCTAGGCCTGAGGCAATCTGCAGCGGCTTGGCGGGCACGATCACGAAACCTTTCTCGGCTGGCTCGAGAGAGAAATCCCCTAACACGTAGGCCGGGGCTATCTCGTGGAAAAGCGTGAATGGGCGTGCCACAAGCTGCACTTCATTCTCACCGACTCGTACTGATCGGGAGATGTCGATCTTTCCAAACGCACGATCCAGCCACCAATCCTTACCATTCCACGAGACCGGTTGCCCGTTGCAGGTGATGGCGTAAAGGTCTGGGCGTTCAATCACAATCGCCAGATCACTGGGGACACTTTCACGAATCTGAAAGCGATAGGTCAAGGTAAACCCAGTTTCTGGTGGGAAGGATTGGCGAATAATCTCGTCCTTGAATTGGACGGCCCGATCCCAAGGATTGCCCGGCAGCCCGTGCTTCTTGAAGACCCAATCACAAGCCTGGTAGTAGTAGATGCCGCGTCGAAGTTCTGAGCCGACCTGGATATCGACATAATCGAGCGTCAAGACATTCGGCTGCAAGCGCGCGATGCTAATCGGTGACAGCGACACCGGTTGTTCTTGAAATTCTTGAGCGGGACCGGATACCGTTTCCTTCTGAGAAAAGAACACCACTAGGCTACCGACAGGCGATAAATCGAAGGGGAGTAAGAGACGGTTATCCTTCCGCACGAAGTGAGCAGGACGGGTGTTACCTTCTTCCAAATCCCAAATTTCGGCCCCAGCATAGCTCGTTTCAATAACACCACGGGTGGATTCGGTATCACTTGTATTGACCAAAACGACAATCTCGCCATCGGCCAAGCGCCGCCGCTGGTGAAAGAGCAACCCCCGATCGTCTTTTTCGCGAATAATGCGAATCCGAGGATCTTGACGTTCCGAAAGAATCAGCGGCAAGTCAGTGGGGTCACACTTCTTCCAACCTGGGAGTCGTTTTAGGGAATCAATTCGCTGGGACGGTGTGGCATTGACAAGGGAAGGACTTTCGCCGCAAACAAGCACGTGGCCGCCAAGTTTCAGAAATCTTTCGAGGAGCTCCACCGTGGTGCTTTCGAGGTTCTCGCACCCAGGGGGTAAAACCACCGTGTGGTAATGCCGAGATCCAACGATCAATCTCCCATCAGCGACGCTACCATGCCGGGCCATGATGTCTTCACATCCCAGGTCATATTCAATTTGGGCCGCTTCCAAAGATTTGAGCAGTTCAAAGAAACTACTTCCCAGGAGCGACAGTTCGGTTTTGTTTGGGGTTTGTCCCTGGTACATCCAGGCCGTCGAGGTCGGCTCGATCACGAGGATCTCGTTGACCCGCTCACCGGAAGAAAGGACTAAGGAGAGTCGCTTGAGATACCGAGCGATGACATAATAAGAATCCCACCATGGTTCGTGATACGAGAACGATTGGGGATGATCCATCTTTCGCGCGCCTCGAATGGAGATAAACGAAAGATGCTCGTCGAAAGTGTTGACGCCCAGAACGCCCAGCCAATCGGCGATCCGTTTCATGTCTTGGAAGCGTAAGTCCCAGCCCCCGGCCCCGTATAACTCACAGAGTGTACGTTGTCGTCCTAACTGATCGGCCACACTCGAAAGTTCTCGAACAGCACGGATATTGCCAAATTGGGCATGCGTATGTTCGGCGTATTGGTTCATCAAGCAGTCAATCGCCGGACGCTGATGCCAGGCATAAAGGGCCATATTGTCGGGCACAAACCGACACTGTGGCCATTCGTGTTCCCAGTAATGGCCGGTGAATTCAAGATTGTGCCGCTCGCACCACTGGTAATACGGCTTGGCCCAGCGTTCGATGAATAAATGAAGCAGTAACCGATAGTAATCATGCCGTACCCGCTTCCAATCGCCCACCGGGCGAATCAACGAGGGTAGATGGTCAAGAAGGTCATAGCCGTAGGTCTCCCAAAAGCGATCCGCCAAATCGTCCGTCCATGAAAGCTGCCCGGCGGCAAGCAATCGCGGTTCATCCGTGAATGAACCGGGAATCCGTGACCCGAACCACTCTCCTACTTCGCGCTGGTAAGCGTCCAATGTGACTTCTAAAAACTTTTGCGTGACGCCCGGGTAAATCAAGTCCACATACGGTCGTCCGCCGTGCCAAGGAGATGGTGCGGAACGAACTACCTCGGCATAGAGATACTGATTGCCACCGAGTTGTTCCTTGGCTCGGAATTGTTGGGTGACATTCTCATAACCGTCGTTCGTCAAACGATAGACAGCAACCGCGGAAGGAGGAACCTCGGCTAGATTGCCTGTTTCTTTAACTGCCAGACCCCGGCCAATTGATTCCGGCATAACTTCAGGTACCCATCCCCCGGCAAAGCCCGAAGGATAGGAGTTTTCATCATAAATCCAGACATTCATGTCGAGAGACTCGGCCGTTTTAAGTGCTAGTTTCCACAAGCGGAACCATTCGTCCGACAAATAAGGCGTAATCAAGCCGGGCCGAGGATGAACAAACACCTGTTTGACGTCTTGCCCCGCCAAATCATGCAGGGTCGAAACGATCTGCTCATCGGTCAAGAGGTCATTCCATACCCACAAAGGCGCCGAGCTAAATTGACGGGGCGGTTTGGCCAAAAGGGACTTAACGGCAGTGGATGTCGTCAAAGGCTCGTCGGCACAATCCGTCACCCCAACGTGTGATAGGACCACGATCAATCCAACAGCAACACAAAAACTTCCATTCTTCATACAAGATTCTCCCATTCGCACTAATGGTCACCAGGCAAGCACATCGAAGATCACGGTAAGCGACATGGTGACCATCAATTCGCCAGCTTTTCCACACTGACATAATAAGCCCCGCAAAGGTCTTCGCCTTGGCTATTAAGAAACCACCCCTGGAGGATCGTCCGCCCAGCGGGCAAGGATACCTCGAAGGTAATGCCCATGGCCTCGGGTGAAGTTTGTTTCTGAAATTCCTGATTACCGATCACCAACACTGCACCGGCGATAGGCAGGGCCTTTCGGTTGCGGATGACTTCCTCCAGGGAACGTCCCGCCACGGTTTGCTTTGGGCCCGCGGAACCGAGGGGTTCATTGCAGTGGAACGGCCAGCGACGCAGTTCAATTCGGTAACGTCCCGGTGTGGCCACATCGATGTGATAAGGACCACCCCGGGGACCGCCTTCACCTGCGGAAACGCGGTGATGATTATCCACATCAACTCCAGCCCAATAGTTTGATGAAAGGATCACTGGGTTCTCCTGCTCCGTTCCCACAACCACAGGTTGGTACTCATACACTGTGGGTTCAATCTGGGTCCACCAGTGGTCGTAAAATGACTGCATTTTCTTGACAACGTCGGGGTGAACCTGGCTGAGATCTTGCTCTTGAGCCAAGTCACGCGACACGTCGTAAAGTTCGCTACCCTTGACAAGTCGCCAATTCCCCCAGATGACGCAGCAGTCGTTCTTTTCTGCCCGAGTCCGCCCACCATATTGGACGACCATCATGCGATCGGGAAGATTTGCCTGAGGGTTCCGCAGGACCTCGGCCAGGCTTAGTCCATCGAACCGCGCCGCGGGCGGCACACGTAGTCCGCACAGATCCACCAAAGTTGGCAGGATATCCTGGACCTGTGTCGGCTGACTGATGAAGCGAGGGCCTTGAATTCCTCCGTTAGGCCAACGGATAAAGCAGGGGACGCGATGACCACCCTCGTAGTAACTGCCTTTTCCTTCCCGCAAACCTGCGTTGAAAACCTTGCGTCCTGCCGTCCCACCATTGTCTGTCATGAAGATCACGATGGTGTCCTCGCGGAGCCCGGAGTCGATGAGCCAATTCTCGAGCCGCCCCATGTTCTCGTCGATGTTGGCGATCATGCCAAAAAAGTTGGCCACTGCGGCAGGCACGCGGCTGCGATACGGAGCCGCATCCTTGTCTTGGGCCCAGAGCGGCCCATGCGGGGCATTTGTGGCGATGTAACAAAAGAAAGGTTGTTGTGATTTTCGGCACTCCTCCATCCAGCGAAGGGCCTCATCGAACCAAAAGTCGGTGCAATAACGGTCGGCCACGGAAACCTGATCACCATCACGATACCGAATCTTCAGACAATCGTTGTCGAACTCCACATCGGAAGAAACACCCCATCCTCCGAACCAAACCGATTTTTCGAAACCACGATCTGTAGGCCGATCAGGATAATGGTCCCCGAGGTGCCACTTACCGAAATGTCCTGTCCGATAGCCGCTGGCCCGGAATATCTCGGCCATTGTCGGCACGTGACGCCAAATCATGTTGGTACCAGCGGGGACACTACGGGCACCATTGCGAAGGGCATCCTGACCCGTCATCAGTTGCCCCCGCGTCGGTGTGCACACCGGAGCCACGTGAAAATCGGTTAAGCGAACACCCTCAGCGGCAAGCCGGTCGAGGTGGGGAGTCCAAAGAATCGGGTTCCCCTGGCAAGAAAGATCGCCTAACCCCTGATCATCGGTGATGACGATAATCACGTTCGGTGTTTTCTCTTTACGGGGGGCCGATCCGTGGCCAGCTTGGGGCTGCGACGTTGGTTCTTGATGCTCGAGCGTCAACTTTTCAGGGTCGATGATCACATGGCAAATGCGTTGACGTTTCCAAGTATAAACGATGTGGACCAAACCATCGCGGGTCTGAATCACCGAAGGATAGCTAAATTCGCCGGGTTGGTCCTCCAGCACTAATACTGGCACCCAGTTGACTCCATCATGAGACAGCGCGACATTAAGCGGCGATCGCCCTGTTGTCGCGTGGTTATAAACCAAAAGCTGCCGTCCATCGCGAAGCGTAACGGCATCGATCCCGGCGTTAGGATTTGGCACGGTGGTCTTTTGGACGGGCGTCCATGTCTGACCATTGTCATACGAAGCCGTGAAAAAGACCCGTCGCTGCCGTGTCCTCCCCACGGCTACAAGACGATCGTTTGATAGTCGCAATATGGAAGGCTGAATGGCATCCAGGGGTTCAGCTCCCTGAGGGGGGATGCGCTTTTCCCAAGTTACGCCCCGATCTCGGGTGAACTCAAAATGGATTTGCCAACGGCTGGGCGACTCCGGCGTCTCTGTGCTGGAAGGGCATAACCATGTGCCATCAGCCAACTCGATGGGCTTATTCTTAATAGGGCCCAGAAAACCGTCGGGCGGTCGTTTCGGCGGGCCCCAGGTACGTCCTCCGTCCTGACTACTCATCATCATCCCCCACCAACTGCTAGGCCGAGGACCAACCTTGTAAAAGAGGACGAGTGGTCCCTCCTTCGGTTGAAACAGAACGGGATTCCAGCAGGGGTAGCGGCGACCATCTTCTTGAACACCAGTTGCAATTTCGACCGGAGCACTCCAGCCATCTTGTGTGAGTCGGCTCAGCCAGATGCCGACATTCTCTGCCCCCTCGCGGTCCCCGCCAAACCAGGCAACAGCCAACCCAGCCTCGGTTTCGGCAATCGTGGAAGCATGGCAGCTCTTAAACGGTGCCGACTCGAAAACGAACTGGCGACCGACAACCGCCGAAGACTGCTCATTGGCGTGAGCATGGCCGTAGTTTAACGGTGTCATCATCAACCCCGCGCTGATGACTACGAAGTAGTGAACGGACAACGTCGGCGACGCCACGGCAATCTTCATGGGTAAACCTCCCTCAGCTCGTCTTTTTCGGGGTGCCCCGCAAGAGCTCCAAATCCAGCGGTACCCACCATGCTATCGCTTCGCGTTGGGGTCTTCAATTGTCGGGAAGAGCAAGCGCGGCGGAGCCAGCGAAAGAAAAGAGGTCGTCCCCTGGAAGACGGATTGCGGGAAATGGGTTCGTTTGATTGTGCGCGCCATCAACCGGTCCGCTGGATTGCGAAAGAATCACCCGCCCTGCGTGTCGATGAGCTGATGCGTCGTACCTGCTCTTCGATTTTTTTCCGCCGCATCATTGTCTTTAAATCGTTTGTTTAATACAATTGTTTGTTTGAAAGGCCAGGTAGTGATACTGTGGGAGGGCCCATAATGTCTGTGGAAGTGGATGACACGAAGTCTCGGCTGTTGACGGCTGCCGGGGAACTATTTGCCGAGCGAGGGTTTGAGGGGGCCACCGCCCGCCAAATTTGCGAAAGGGCGGGCGTCAATCTCGCCGCGATCAATTACCACTTCAAGTCGAAGGAACAGCTTTACATTGAGGCCGTCAAGGCGGCCGCACCGGTGTTTCACGCGGAGCTGGCTGAGCTAGAAGTCGAACTCGATCAGATCCAGGAAGAAAGGCGGCGGGACGCGGCGGCAGCGCTCCTCAAAAAATACATCTATCTCTTAATGCACCGTATGGTCGGGATTCACGTCCCTGACTGGAAGGTCAAGCTGATTATGCGGGAAATGCTGGAGCCGACAGGGGGGTGTCAGGAGTTCTTTCGGCAGCATGTCCAGCGAGGGTTTGAGATCTTAATGAGAATTGTGAACCTCCTTTTGCCAGAGGACACGCCGGAGCATCGCCGGGTTCAGATCGGTTTGAGCATCGTTTCGCAGTGCCTTCATTATCGCATGGCACGCGATGTGATCCAGTTTTTGATTCCGCGTCGAGATGATCCGGCGTTTAGCCCGGACAGTTTGGCAGAGCATATCGTGGAGTTTGTCTTCTCCGCCCTAGGATTGTCGCCGCCTTTCGTTCGGCAATGGGAACGTAAGGATTGCGAATATAGAGAAGGTGCCCATCTGTCCGGATGATGGACGCGGTCAATCGCCAGTGTGAGAGACCGAAAACCCAATTACTGGACATGGAGATAAACATCATTCGGTGAAGACCGAAAGGTTTCTGCCGAGGAATAAGCGGAAAGGGTGGTTGCATGTCTTATCGGGCCGTTGCGGAACGATCTTGGTTCGAGGTCATTTTCAATGTCGTGGCTCCATTTGTTGTCATTGGCCTGGGGATTCTCGGCTTCTTAACCCTGAAGGCCTTGAAGAAGCCCGTGCCCCGTGAAAAACCTCAGTCGCCGTTGCCGCTCGTTCAGACGACACGGGTTGTTCGACATGAGGGTGGCCTCGAGCTAAAAACCGACGGCGTCGTCGTTCCCTACCGCGAAATTCAGATCGCGACGGAAGTGGATGGGCGAATTGTGGAAAAAACCGCTGACTGCGAAGCAGGGCGATACGTGACCAAGGGCACATTGTTGTTAACGATCGACAAAAGTGATTATCAGATTGAATATGCCAGGCTTCAGGAACAGTTGAGACAGGCAGAGGCCAGTTTGGCTGAGCTGGATGTTGAAATTAATAACACGCAGCGGCTCCTGGAAGTGGCGGAGCAACAATTTGAGATTCAAAAGCAGGATTTTGCCCGCGCAGAACGGTTGTTTGGCACAAAGGCGATCAGTCAGGCGGAGTTTGATGCAGCGCGCAAGAGCCAGCTTCTCGCCAGGCAGGAATTGATCAATCTCGAGAACCTCCTGCGCCTTAAACAGAGTAGCAAGGAGCGTTTAGTCGCTGCGCGGAATCAGGTTGAGGTATCTTTGAAAAAGGCGGAGTTGGATCTTTCCCGGACGGAGATCCGCGCACCCAGCGACGGTGTCGTGATCAGTGATCTTGTCGAACAAAATAGCTACGTGCGAAAGGGCACAGTGGTGGTGACCTTTGAAGACACGTCTGTGGCCCAGGTGAGATGTAATCTAACGACTCGGCAAGTCGCATGGCTTTGGGCTTTGATCCACGGGAAGACGTTGGAGAACGCGGACCGGGGGGAAGCTTATCAGGTTCCAAAATTGCCGGTAACGGTTGAGTACAACCTCGATGGGCGTGTGTTCGTTTGGAATGGTGTGCTAGATGGATATGAAGGAATCGGCGTGGATGATCGCACCCGCATGGTTCCTTGCCGAGTTCTTGTAGATCGCCCCACCGTTGTCTCAATAAAAGCCGGCGAAGGGAAATCCAAAGAGTCCCTAGTTGATGTTCCGCGACATCCCCCGGCCCTTGTTCGCGGAATGTATGTCACGGTAAGGATTTACGTCGCTCCCGGAGTGCCGGTGCTTCGCGTTCCCGAACGTGCTGTCCAACCTGGGGGGATGGTGGGACGGATTCGTGACGGCAAGTTGAAGATGATCCCGGTGGAACTTGCGGAAGTTGTTCCTGAGGGGGCATTGATCGTTGCCCCACCCGATATCTTACAAGAAGGCGATAGTGTGGCGGTTTCGCCGACGCCGTTTATTGAAAACAATCCCTTGGCGATTTCAGGAGATGGGCTGCCAGTTGAGGAGCAGCCGGTCTTATGAAGAGCATTCTCCGTTGGTCCATTCGCAACGCCCCGGCCATGAACACGCTGCTCATTGGGCTGCTTGTGGTCGGGACGGTGAGTCTTCTCCGAATGCGGCGAGAGGTCTTCCCCGATTTTAACCTCGACATGATCCTGATTAGTGTCCCCTATCCAGGGGCAAGCCCCACGGAGGTAGAAGAGGGAATTTGCCAGAAAATCGAGGAAGCCGTTCGGGCGGTGGCGGGGATCAAGAAGACCTATTCCGTGGCAAGGGAAAGTGGTGGTGCCGTCATCTTGGAGCTATTCAGCAATGCCGATGCCCAGCGCGTCTTGGATGAAGTCCGTTCGGAGGTAGATCGCATTCCGAGTTTTCCGGAAATGGCCGAGAATCCGGAGATCAAACTTATCACCATCCGCCGTGCAGCGATTACCGTGGGGGTGATTGGACCGGACTCCGACGATCCTCGGTCAGAACGGGCCCTTCGTGAGTTGGCCGAACAAGTGCGGGATGAGCTGATCGCATTGCCGAATGTTAATCAGGCTGACCTGATGGGCGTTCGCCCGTACGAAATTTCAGTGGAAATCTCTGAAAAGACGTTACGCGAGTACGGCTTGACGCTGCAAAAGGTTGCCCAAGTGATCCGTCAGGAGAACATCGAAGTGCCGGGTGGAACGCTCCGGGCGCACTCACAGGAAGTGCTTCTCCGGGGCAAGAACAAAGGCATGACGGGCAAGGAGCTTGCAAGCATTCCTCTCGTCACACAACCGGACGGACGTATTCTAACATTGGGTGATTTGGCAACAATTCAAGATGGTTTTGCCGACACCACGGCAGTGAGCCGGATCAACGGACGCCCGGGAATGGCTGTCGTCGTTACGAGCACCTCGACAGAGGACCTCCTCAAGACGACGAAAGATGTCCACGAATATGTAGCGCAGAAAAAGTTGCCCCCGGGTTATGAACTTGTTACCAGGGGGATATTTCGGTTTATGTCCGCGATCGGCTCAATCTTTTGGCCAAGAATGGTTTGCAGGGGCTTATCATCGTGTTCGTGCTCCTCGCCGTATTTCTAGAAATCCATTTGGCATTTTGGGTGGCACTTGGCATCCCTGTCGCCATGCTGGGGACAGCCATCATCATGCAGTGGAGCGATCAGACCCTGAATATGATGTCCGTGTTCGCGTTCCTCATGGCCCTGGGGATGCTGGTCGACGACGCCATCGTCATCGGTGAAAACGTTTATGTCCACCGACAGATGGGCAAGGGCTATGTGCAGGCAGCAATTGACGGAACATACGAAGTCCTGCCTTCCGTGACTGCTGCGGTTGCGACAACAGTGATCGCCTTTGCCCCGTTGTTTTTCGTCCCGGGCATTATGGGTAAGTTTATTTGGCTCCTACCGTTTGGGGTCGTGACGATGCTTCTTGTATCGTTGATGGAAGCCGTGTTTATATTGCCTTGCCACCTTGCCCATGACCCTAGCAAGTGGGAACGGCAGTTTGGAGGTACGGCGGAGGAAAACTCCTTCGCTGGATCAGATGCCCCGCAACCGGTGCGCTCAGGCCGACGTTGGCTGGGAATCATTTGGCGAGTCAGTCTCACATTTCTCTTGGTAGGGGTATTGTTGATTTTGAGCCGTGGTGAAATTCCTTGGGAGATGAGTTGGCCCGTTTGGGTCATTTGTGTCATTATTGTGGCCTTGATTACTTTCGCCCGTGCCCTGCCGAGAATTGAAGGCTTTACGAACCTTATCAATCGTTACGCGGATATTGCGTTGCAGACTTTCATCAAGCGTGTTTACATGCCCAGTCTTAAGTTGGCTTTGCGTTTTGCGCCGGTGACACTGGCTCTGGCAATTGCACTCTTGATAGCTTCACTGGGCCTTGTAGTCTCCGGATATGTTCCATTTGTTCCCTTCCCGAAGCTCGATGCCGAATCCATTGAGGCCGTGGTCTATTATCCGGCCGGTACACCGGAGGATGTCACGAATCGGGCGACGCTCGCCATCGAACAGGCGATTCGTGATGTGGATGAAGAATACCGCCGTCAGGGCAGGCCGCTTGTCAAAACAATTTACCGAGTGGTGGGAGAAGTGACGGTGGGCGCTTTGCGGGTGGGCAACGAGCTGCCCACGGGCAGTCACTCGGGCAAGGTCGAGGTGGAACTTGTGGAGGCGGCGGTGCGGGACTTAAGCAGCGAAGAGATTGTCAAACGGTGGCGCGAACGGTCGTTAGAATTGGGCCGTCAATTCCCGGGTGCTGAAAGCGTGACATTTCAGTCCCAAGCACGCGGGCCTGGTGGATTGCCCATCGAGTTTCGGCTTTTGGCACCGGTCCATCGAATGGCGGAACTTGAGGAGGCGGTCGAAAAATGCAAAGCGTATCTGGCTGAGATTCCGGGTGTCTTCGATATCCAAGATGATGCACGGCCTGGCAAATGGGAATTTCAGATAAAGACGACCGACAAGGCTAAGGCCTTGGGGGTTTCGCTCCTCGATTTGGCGGGAACGGTCCGCGCGGCATATTACGGCGAAGAGGCGATGCGACTTCAACGGGGCCGTCATGAGGTTAAAGTCATGGTTCGCTATCCGGAAGAGGAACGTCGCTCCCTAGCTCGCTTTGATGATATCCGAATTAGGGCAGGGGGGATCGAACGCCCCATCACCGAGCTGGCGGAAATCACCGTTGCCAGAGGCTATTCGCAGATTCATCGTCTCAATCAACTGCGGGCCATAGCTATTACGGCCGACGTGGATGAAGCCGTTGTCAATTCGCAAAAAGTCATTACCGATTTGAAAACCCGGTTCCTTCCCGACCTCTTGTCCAATCCCCGCTATTCGGATATCCAGATCTCCTGGGAAGGTGCCCAAGAGTCGACCAACGAGTCGATTTCCGCCATGATCCGCGGGCTTTTGGTGGCCCTAATCGCTATGTTTGCACTCTTGACACTCGAATTCCGCTCGTATTTTCAGCCTATCATGATTCTCATCATCATTCCGTTTGGGCTGCTAGGTGCGATCGTCGGACACCTCATAATGGGTCTTCCGCTGACCCTCATGAGCATTTTTGGAATGGTGGCCCTCACAGGTGTGGTGGTCAATGACTCCATTGTGCTGGTGGACTTTATCAATTCGCGGGTCCGTGAGGGTAAACCGATTAGGGAGGCCCTCATCGAATCAGGGCAGCGGCGCTTACGTCCCGTCCTGTTGACCTCGGTGACCACCATCGGTGGGCTGACTCCGCTTGTCCTGGAACGGTCGGTTCAGGCTGAATACTTGGTGCCGATGGCCGTAACGTTGTCGTTTGGCCTCATGTTTACCACGGTGATTGCCTTGATTCTGGTCCCGACGGTGTACCTTATGTACAGTTGGGTCATGCCCGTATCGAGAAAAGACGAGGAAGAAATCGAGGAGTCTTGGAAAAAGGAGCACCCTCCTGCAGAAAAGGAGGAGTCTTACGTAGATACTATCCCCAAAGTCCCCGAAGGTGCCTTGCCGGAACCTTTTCTCATGGAATCTCCTCAGGATTGAACCGTCGCGGCTGCGGCCGTTTGGGTGGCCGCCCCCTTTGTCTTCAGTTAGACTCGACGGACGACTTGCTCCCACGGGTGGGTCTCGCAGGTCGGGATCGACGTCTTATAATGGGAACATGAATCGTTAAGGCAGTGTCGGAGAGTTTTGAAGGAGCGAGGATAGATTTCGTTCGAACTCGGCGGTCTTGTTGGTCTTGCATCTAAGGGAAGCGGGTGCCAAAAGAGCCCCTTTTATACGCCTAGGAGTTTCCCAATGAATCTGCGCGAAGAACGTTATAGCCGCTTTGCTCTGGTTCGGGAGATGATGGAAACCCCGGAAATCATCGCTCAGTTTGATCCTGCGGTCGTGGCCGATGCCGTGCCAATTGTGCAGGAGGTCAAGAACCTCTTTTTGACGGGCGAGGGTTCCAGCCGGATCTTTCCCGCGAAGAACCTGATTTACGAAAACCTGAAGCGTGGCGGTGTTTGGCACATTGCAACGGATGGTGCCCGCCAGGCACATGAGTATGACCTAAAACAGTTTGCCGTTTTTGCTGCAAGTAATAGCGGTAAGACAAAAGAAGTCATCTCCCTATTCACGAAGCTCGCTCAAGAAGGGCATCCCCGTCGGCTTGGTTTGACCGCCAACTACGGCGTGAAACTGGAGGAAGTCGCAACGCGGTGTTACCACCTGAAGTGTGGCTCGGAAAATGCCGTGGCGGCGACCAAGAGCGTGGTCGAGCAAGCACTGTTTTATCGGGCGATGCTGGCCTGCCAAGAAAACGATTCTTCTTTCTGGCGGTTAAAAGAGAAGGCTGCCGCGGCGGCACGCGAGGTTCTGGAAATGCCAATACCGCAGTCGCTTGTTGATCGCATTGCCCAGGCTCCATTGGTCTATTTTGCTGGCCGCAATAACGGCGTCGCCGAGGAATTGACACTCAAGACTAATGAGATCACGCGAAAGAAGAGTGATTTCCTCGAGGGCACTTATGCCGTCCATGGAATTGAAGAAGTCATGGATGCCAACGAGGTCATGATTGTGGTGGAGCCATTCGCGGCGGAGGCCGAGAAGTTTCATCAGACCCTCGTCGAGCGAGTTGGCCTTACGATCGTGGCGATTTCGGCAGAAGAGACTATGTTCCCGACGATCCGGATACCGCATGTACCGGGCTACGAGACGATCCTGCAACTTTTAGCAGGTTGGAACCTTCTCGTCGAAGTGGGCGTGACCATGGGCATTGACCTCGATAAGCCTGTGCGAGCTCGGAAGATCGGAAACGAGTACTTGCCTGGATGATCGCCCTCAGATGCGGCGGGTTTTTTAAGTCCCGTTTGAGCAGCCTTCCAAGGAGAGGTAACCTGGGACTGAGAACTTGGAGCAATAGGAGACGCGTAATCATTTAGCCATTGGCTTGGGTCTCAAGTATCAAATCCAGAGGGAACTCGCATGCAATCTGGTGTGAAATACATGCGTCGGCTCGATGATCGAGTGATGGCGTCAGAAGAGGCTGCCGACGTTTTTGACCAGTGGGAAGTCGGGCAGGAACGCTGGATGTTTGTCTCACCTCACGACGATGATGCGGTGATCGGAGCAGGCCTGACGATCCAAGTAGGGATGGCTGCCGGAGCTGAGGTCTATGTTGTGATTACCACAGACGGCCGGATGGGCTATTGCCGCATTCCGCAGCGTCGAACAATCACGCGGATTCGCAGTGAGGAAGCGCGAGAGGCCTACCGGATGTTAGGGCTGCCTCCTGAGCGGTTACGATGCCTCGGATTTCCCGATTGCAACCTCAACGCCTATCGGGGACGGCATTTCACCACGATTGGTGATCCAACAGAGATTGAAGGTGCCAGTGGGCTGCAAAACGCCTTTCCCTATGTGTTGAGGCAGATTAGGCCGACGCGAGTGTTCTTGCCCACCCCTACGGACCTCCATCCCGACCACCGCATTGTCTATGAGGAAATGCTCATCAGTTTGTTTCACGCCCAAGGGAGTATCTGGCCGGAGTTGGGTCCACCCATCGTAAGAATTCCCGTGGTATATGAGTTCGCTACGTATTGCGATTTCCCTGAGCCTCCCCAGATTCGCCTGGTGACGCCAGTCGCGTTTCTCGAGCGTAAGCTGGAGGCCATCCAGTGTTTTGCGAGTCAAGAACAGATAGAGGTGTTGGTAAAGGTTCAGCGGGACGTTGGACCGGTGGAATACCTGCGCCAAGTTGCTTTCAATTTCTATTCCCCGGAAAAATACGCAGCTTTATTTGAGGGCTGAAAGTGGGTAGTGCAACGAAGAGAAGAGGTTTGGGTAATATAATCTGCCAGTGACGGGATTTTACAGGACCCTCTATTAAGAGCCTATCCGAACAAGTCCCCCTCTCCCTCCGGGAGAGGGTTGGGGTGAGGGCAAGCGAAAATAGGAATCGATGGAGAAAACCGGCATCGATTCGAGCCACCCTCACCCCCGACCCCTCTCCCGCCGAACGGGCGAGGGGAGATTATGGGATGGGTTCTAAGCGACGATTCCCCTTCACAGGGATCTGATCTACTCTTTCCCGACTTTCCGGTTGGCTAGCGGGGTGATTTTGATCAGATTGTAACATCTTCTCTGGTTGTTCCATTTTTCCAATTCAGCTCGGTCATTTCGGTACATTGGGGGGCTTTCGATAAACGTGGCTCTCGCGATTAGCCGATAATCCATTTGAGTGATGGTTCTGAGGAGCGTATTGGAAATCTCGCCGGGACGAACCGATCAATTTCTTCCTGCTTTTTGGAGAGTCAGGGATGATGAAACGACGACTAACAATGGCTTTGCTGGGCTGGTCCTGGATGTGTTGGATTGGGCTTGTCTCTGCCCAGGTTTATCCAACCGCAGCCTTTGATAAAGGGGTCGGAGGATGCGCCGCCTGTGGCGACGTGGGATGTGGTGGCTGCACCTCGTGTGGTGGCTGGCTTTCCGACTTCCTCTACTGTGATCCCTGTCGGCCGAAGGACCCCTGGAAGTTGCCCACGCCCCAATTCTTGGCCTGCCGCGGTTGGGAGTTCGGGGGCTGGGTCAGCGGTGGCATCAGCGTGGTGGCCAACAATCCGGCTGACAACTACAACGGTGTGGTGACGTTCAACGACCGT